>Ga0209066_10000173_pt1 | contig 97616 bp, 96 predicted proteins | sample All_14_2_FD_187198 | JGI IMG/M metagenome (GOLD analysis project Ga0209066, IMG submission 187198) | Freshwater microbial communities in response to fracking from Pennsylvania, USA - Allegheny Zone_MetaG_DW_15 (SPAdes) (version 2) ...
GCCCATGCGCGCCTTCGCCGCCCACCAGCGCCCCCAAAGCGTGCGCGAGGCCCAGGCCGGCGACGAACTGGTCGGTGGCGGCAACGGCCTGTTTCAATTGCGTCGTCACGACAATCAGGTGCTGACCCGGCCCAGCGGGGTCTACAATTTCGTCCGCGTCCAGGGCGCCACCCGCAACCAGACCGCCACCATGCTGTCCGCCCGCGCTCCCCATGCCAGCCTGGCCGGCGGTCGACCGGTGCTCTATGCCGGTACCGCCGCCTTCGATAGCGGTCAATTACAGTGGTGGAGCAATTATTCCGGCACCTATCAACCCCAGGCCGAGTTTCATCGTCAGGCCGCTCTGCCCAATGACAAGTTCGTGCCCTGGCAAAGATTGCAGATGGGTGGCGTGGGCTTGCAACGCGGCATGCTGACCGACCATCGCGGCATCGATCTACCGGCGCTACGGGGCGATAAGTCGGACAAAGGTGGCGCCGAGAAGGGCAAATCGCCCGAGCCAACACGGCTTACCGCCACTGCGGCTCCCGCTGCTGCCGGAAAAAGTGAAAAGAAACCATAGAGCCGAATTGCGGGTGCCTGCCCAATCCCCCATCCATTCATGAATGGAAACAACGGATCATGGCAACCTCTTGATTGTGCTTGCCATCATTGTCACCCTAAATCATTGTCGTTTATGGACTTCGCCTATAGTGTTGTAAGTCCGATCAGCAAGACGCTTATGATAGGTTGTGGCGACGATGGGTATTCAGGTCTGCATGGGGGCGACGCTGATGTGCAGTTTTGGCGCCGCGCCAAGCTCGCTGATGGTGCTTCCGGCCAACCGTGTCATGGCTGGAGGCCCGGCGGCGGCCAACATCATGGATAACAAGCCGATGGTGAACATCCTTCCCTTCGCCATGTGCAGCAGCCCGGCCAATCCCATGGTGGCGGCAGCGACGGCGGCGGCCCTGGGGGTGCTGACGCCCATGCCGTGCATTCCGGCGACGGCGGCGCCGTGGGCGCCGGGCGCCCCCACCGTGATGATCGGCGGCATGCCGACGCTCAACAATTCCAGCAAATTGATGTGCTCGTACGGCGGTGTGATCCAGGTAACCGTGCCGGGCCAAGCCACGGTGATGGTGCCTTGATGCGGAGCACGGCCATCCTTGCCTTGGCGGCACTGATGCTGGGCGGTTGCGCCGCCCGCACCATCGGCCTGGAAGAGGTGAACATCAAGGCCGCCCCCGACGCCAACGGTAACGGTGCGGTGGCGGTTGACGTGGTGCTGGGGACACGGACGGGAAGTATCGAGCAGGTGGCCAAGCTGCCGGCGGCGGAGTGGTTCCGTCGTCGCACCCAGTTGTTGCGCGACAATCCCGACGGCCTGGCGGTGATGTCATGGGAACTGATCCCCGGACAATCGGTGACGGCACCGGTGCGCAAGGTTGCCTTGGATGCCTATGTCTTCGCCCTCTATGCCAGCCCGGGCGATCACCGTATCCGTCTCGCCACCGAAGACGGCGAGGCGCGGATTTTGCTGCAGGCGACGGGATTCGTGGTCGAGGGACTGAAAAAGGCGGAATAGACCATGAGTGAGCTTAACGACATCCCGGAACCGGTTCTGTGGTACGAGGGCATGCTGCTCGCCCCCCACCACTTCCAGCAGGCCTGGCGGCGCAGCGAGGCCTTGCAGGGCTACGGTCTGGCTCAGGTCGGGCTGTTTCCGTGGGGGGTGCGGCGGCTGTCCATCGACCGCGCCATGCTGGCCGCCGGGTCCATCCGCATCCTGGCGCTGGAAGGCATTTTGCCCGACGGTCTGGCCATCTTGCATCCGCGCGACGACGAGCCCTATCTGGAATTGGATCTGGCGCCGTTCAAAGCCCAACTGGCTCAGGCGCCCATGGCCGTGCACATCACCGTTCCCGCCGACAACCCGCGCCCGGAACCCGGCGAGGCCCGACGCTGGCGTTCGGTCGAGGGTGGCGCCGTCGCCGATGCCAATACCGGCGACAACCAGATGTCGGTGCCGCGCATGCGCCCAGCCTTGTCGCTGGCCTTGACCGAAGGGGCGACCACGCCGCCGGCCCGGCGTTTCGTTTCCATGCCCATTGCCCGCATCGGCTTTCGCGACGACGCCTTCTCGCTCGAACCCTATGCCCCGCCCCGGCTGGACTTCCCCTCCGGCGGCGAGTTGGCGACGCTGACCCGTTCGGTGGTGCAGCGGCTGCGGGAAAAAGCTTCGGCCATCGCCGACCGCATCCAGGACGGCGGCGACCTGCCCTCGGGTCCGATGACCGACACCTTGCGGTCCATGGTCGCTCCGCTGCCGCGCCTGGAGGGCTTGTTGCAGGTCGAGCGGGTGCACCCGTTCAACGTCTACATGGCCCTGTGCGACCTGATGGGCTGCCTGTCATGGCTGGGCGGTCAACCGGTACCGCCGACGCCGCCGGCCTATCAGCACGATGACCCCCTGCCCGCTTTCGCCATCATCAGCGAATATGCCTTGAAGGTGATGGAGCGGGTGCGCGAAGGCTATCGGGCGCTACGCTTCAAGCGCCAGGGTGACGGCCATTTCACTTTGGCGCTCGAGGCGGGACCATTGCCACCCAGTCTGGTCATCGGTGCCCGGGTACCACCGGCGGTGGCACCGGGCGAAACCGCCGAATGGCTGTCCAAGGCCTTGATCGGTTCGCGCTCGCTGCTGAAGTCCATCGGCGAACGCCGTATCCGCGGCGCCACCCGTATGCGCATCGAATCCGCCGACGAGTTGGGGCTGACACCGCCAGCGGGCATGGTGCTGTTCCGCCTCACCGTCGATCCCAATTTCATTGTTGCCGGTCAGGTGCTTGAAATCACCGGCGCCGGCAACGGCATCGAGCCGGTGGAAGTCCAGATGTTCGTCGCCCAATCGGCGACCGAGCAGACGGCCAAATCGCCGGCGAAGCGCCCATGACGGCACCGCCCCTCGCCCCGCCCCTGGCCAAGGCAGCTATCGACCGCTTCCTCGCCTTCCATGCGGAACTGGTCGAGGCGAAACGACTGGCTGACGGCATGGTCGACGAGACCGATGCCGCCGCCGCACCGGAGACCGGGGGCAAGGCAGAGATGTCGCGGACATCGCAGATAGATGTCTTTTTGCGCCTCAGGGTGGCCATTTGTCCGACCGGAGCGCCGCCCCCCAGTCTGGATGGCCGCCCCGATATCGGCTATGTCATGGCGGCACTGGCCGACGAGGCGTTGCTGCATCAGGTGGACTGGCCCGGTCGCCGCCAGTGGGTCGGCACCTTGCTCGAACAATCCTTGTACGGCAGCCGTGTCGCCGGCGAGGAAATCTTCGACCTGGGCCAAGCCATCGCCGACGGGATCATCGTCGGACGCGCCGATCTGGCCGCTGCCATCCTGCTGGCCCTGGCCTTGGGCTTCCGTGGCCGCTGGCACGGTATCGATGATCACGGCGCCATCGACAAGCTGCGCCGCCAATTGTACGAAACCGTCTACAGCCAGCCGCCGCCATCGACCCTGGTGTGGCAATCGGCGCTGCCGTCGCCGCTGGAACCGGTCTTGTCCAGCGGCAGATTGCTGCGGCTGCCGCGCACCGCACCCTGGTTGGCGGCGATCATCGTCGTGATGGGGGCAACCCTCGGCCTTTCGGCCTGGATTTGGCTTGATGCCACACAGGAGGTGGTGGAAAGCGCCCGCCAGGTCCGTATCTTGGGAGCCACCGCCACCGATGGACGGGCGCCATGAATGCCGCCGACCTGCCCCTCTGGCTGCCCTGGGTGATCGCAATCCTGCTGCTGTTCGCCGTTCTGGTGGCGGCGGTGCTGTTGTGGCGCCGACTGCGCGGCAAGGACGATGCCCCCGAGGCCGCAGAGGCCGAGGATGCGCCGACCGAGGACAGCCGCTGGATGGCGGCGCATATGCGGCGCGAAGTGCGCAAGTCGCTCAACACCCTGCGCGGCCTCAGCGACAGCGGCAACAACCCGTATTCGGTGCCGTGGATCGTCGCCCTGGGGGCCGAAGGAGCGCAAACGCGCGAAGTGATCGACGCGATCGATCCTGACCGACCGGTCGATGGCGGAGTGATCCCCCGGGCCGGTTCCATGAGCTTCTGCCGCCACGGCGCCGTCTTCCATGCCGGCGATACGCTGGTGGAAATGGGCGGCGGCCTGGGGGTATGGCGCCGGCTGATCCGGCTGATGGAGGCCTGCCGACCGCACCGCCCCATCGACGGCTTGGTCATCGCCCTGCCGGCCAACATGCTGCGCGGCCCCGACGCCCTGCCCTTCGACCGCCTTGCCGATCGCGGTGCCCGTTTCGGTGAAATGATCGCTGCTGCCCAGCGAATCACTGGTCTCAGGGTTCCGGTCACCCTGGTCATCACCGGCTGCGAGGGGTTGCAGGGCTTTTCCGCCCTCGCCTCGGCCCTGCCGGAAAGCGCCCTCGACGATGCCCTGGGCTGGGCCACCCCCTATGCCCTGGACAGTTCATTCCAGCCCGAATGGGCGGATCAGGCGGTCGAGCACATCGCCACCAGCCTGTCCGGTGTTGCCATCCAATTATTGATGACCGGCATTTCCGCCGCCGATCCCGACGGGCTATTGCTGCTGCCATCCCAGGTGCGCGGGCTCGCCCCCCGGTTGAAACCTTTGCTGGCGGCCATGTTCCAGCCCTCGGCCTACCACGAATCCTTCCTCTTCCGTGGTGTCTATCTGGTCGGCACCCAACCGGCGCGACCGGGGCACGGCGCGTTCGTCAGCGGTCTGTTCAACGACAAGATTTTCCGCGAGTACCAGTTGGTGCGCCCGGTCCAGGGCATCCTGACCACCCGCACCCGCCGCCTGCGTCTGGCTCAGGCGGCCTTGGCCGTCGTCGCCCTTTTGTCCCTCGCCGGTCTGGTCTGGCTGCGTGCCGACATGCCGGTGCGGGCGGACAAACTGCGTCTGCTGCTGGCGACCATCCACAGCGACCTGACCCACCGCATCAAGGCCGAGGGACGCGAGGATCCCGATGCCGCCCAGGCCGCCGCCATCCGCCTGTTGCAGGAAATGGCCCGCCTTGACGTACTGACCCTGACCACGCCGCTGGCCCCGACGTCGTATCTGCGCAATCCCGACCAGTTGATGGAACAATCCCTGGCCGTCGGCTTCGACAACATCATCATGTCCGAGATCAGCCAGCGGATGACCGAACGGCTGACCGCCATCCTGGAAACGCCGCCGCCCACCGGCGCCGACGAAAGCGCGGTCATGGGCCAGTTGAGCGGCTATCTCGACCGCTTGGCCGAATTCGACCGCATCCACCGCATGTTTCACGACCTGCCCAAGCTGAAAAGCGCCGCCGCACTGGAGACGGTCGCCGATTACGCCTTGCAGATCGAGCTGCCCAAGGGTTTTCAGGACCACCCAGACCTTTATCAAAACGCCATGGGCATGGCGACGGTGCCCTCCGTCGACGCCACCGCCAATACCATATCACGGTCGCTGCAAAACCATTTCGCCGCCGCCTTCCGCGCCCGTTTCGACGATGCCAGCCTGCGCCGCCGGCTGGACCGCATCAGCCGCCTGTCGCAAACCAGCGAGAATCACGATCCCGATGCCGCCATGGCCCAGATCGAGGAATTGCTGGGGCACCTGCAAGGGATAGAGCGCGACCTCAATTCCCGCGATTACGGCTGGATCAACGGCGAAGGCGCCTATATCGGCCCCGCCTTCGACGCGGCCCTGACCCGTCTGGACGGTCTGGTCCTGGTCGATGACAAGGACATCGGCGCTATCCGCCAGATGGGCGAAAAGCAGATCGTCGAGGCGCGCAAGGCGCTGTTCACCCAATTGGCCGCCGACCGGCTGCCGCTGTTGCACCTTGAGGCCGGCAAGGCGGTGCTGTCACCCTCAATGGTCGCCCTGCGCAAGCAGCTCGAGGATTTGCTGGCCCGGTCGTTCATGGCCGAAAAGATGCCCAACCAGCCGCCGCTGATCACCGGCGCCCGCCCAATCTTGTGGGATTCCCATTGGCTGAAGACGGCACAGCGGCTGATCGATGACTACATGGCCTTTACCGCCGGTACGGCCATGAAATTCCCGCCAGCCCTGTCCTTCACCGTTGAATTGGCGGCTTTCGACCAAATCAGCCAGCGGGTGGAAATCGCCCTCGCCGCCGCGGCCCGCCCGGCCGAGCGGGTGATGACCGGCCCCTATCAGGTGGAAAACGAGTTGCAGGGGATGATCGCGGTCAGCCAAAGTCTGACTGGACTGGGCGAGCAATTGCGCAGCGCCAATATAGATAATGCCGGCAACCACTTACGCGGCGTCGTTCTGACCCAGGCCAATCGCCTGCTGGCCGGGATCGACAGCATGGCGTCGGGCCAATTGCTGATGGCCAAGGCGCCCGGCTTCGACTGGTGGGACGGCACCATGCCGTTGGCCGCTCGCACCTTCCGCGAACCCAGCGTGCCGGAATTGGCCATCGAGGTGGAAAACAGCCGCGATTCCATCGCCAAGCTGGCCCATGCCTATGCCGAGCCGCTGGTGCGCATCGTCACCTCCATGTCCAGCGATGCCGGCCACCGCGAACTGGCCGCCCGTTGGCAGGGAATCATCCGCGCTGTTTCCCATTATGAACAGAAGGATCGCGATTCGTCGTTGCGCCGGTTGGAACAATTCATCCTGGTCGAAATGGACAAGATCGACCCGGCCAACTGCGCAGGCATCGCCCATACGCCGTCCACGCCAAATGGCGATCTGTTCGCCGTCACCTTGGATGAAATGAAGCAGGCGCTGGGCAAACGCTGCGCGGCCCTGGGCTCGAACAAACTGCGCGACACCTATGTCGGATTGCAATCGCTGTTCAACGAAACCCTGGCTGGCCGCTTCCCCTTCGCCCGCAATGCCGACGCCACCACCCCGCGTGCCGACCCGCTGGCGGTACGGCGCTTCTTCTGGGCGGTGGGCCACGACAAGATGCCGGCGCGCACCGTGATCGAAGCGGCCTTGGGCCGCCCGGTCAGTTCCTTCCTGCTGGGCTTGGCCGATTCCGAGAAGGCGTTAGCCCCCATGCTGGTCGATCCGACCTTGGACCAGCCGCTAACCTACGAGGTCGAGGCTGAGTTTCGCACCAATGCCGGCATCGACGTCGGCGGCAACCAGATCATCGAATGGGGGCTGGAGTTTGGCGGCGACCAATGGCTGTCATCGCGGGAACCCAAGCGTTCCGTGGTCTGGAGCACCGGCATGCCGGCGCGGCTGTTCGTCCGCTTCGCCCGCAACGCGCCCTCCCTCCCTGCCGCCGACCCGCAAGGCCGCTATCGTGTCGATGGCCACATGGCCACCTGGGAAGCCAACGACCCTTGGGCTTTGCTGTCGCTGATGACGCAGTTGACCCCGGATCGCGGTCGTCTGGCGGAATTGCCCGACCGGCGCGGCCACCCCCTGGAACTGAATTTGGAGTTGCAGCGCAATCCCGAGGCGGCCAGCGGCGCCAGCACCAGCAATCAGGCGCACCTGTTCCTGCGGTTGGGCTTGAACGCGCTGGTCCGAAAGGCCGGTAAGCCGGACGAGAAAACGGCGATCACCTTGCCGCAATTCCCGGTGGCAGCCCCAGAGATTGATCTGGTTCGTCCCATTCAAATAATTCCACGCGAGTGATGGAACCGATAGAAGCCTTGCGATAGTATGATTGCACGGTCATGCATATTAAGGTTTGTAAATGGCCCGAGGCGTTAACGGCTATGTGACCATCAATGTGGGCGTCGCCAACGGCAACACCAAGGTATCGGCCAGCACCACGTTGAATGAAAGCGAACGCAACCGCCGGGTCCGGCGGCTGCGCAAGGATGGCTGGAGCTATCGTCGTATCGCCGCCACCTTGGACATGAGCTATGCCACGGTATGTCACCTGCTGGACGGCGACGAGGCCCGCCTGCCGCCGTCATTGCAGCCGGCCACACCGCCGCGCCGCGTGGCCTCCGTCGCCCCCCCCCAGGCGAGCATGGCGTTTAGCGCCGATGCCGGTCCGATGACCGCCGTCACCACGTCGGTGTCAGCCGCGCGCATCGAGGAAATGTCCCTCCAGATCATGGTGCTGCAACAACGGCTGGATACCGTTTTGGCTCTGAACGAGGGGCACCGGCAAAGCCTGGCCCGGTTGGAACGCAGCATGGTCACCACCTTGGAGAACGAACACCGGGCGCTTGGCCAACGGCTGCACGCCGCCGTCAAGACCCTGCTGGAACGCATGATTCCCACCAGCCTGCGCGCCTGGAGCGCGGCGGCGGAAAGGACCCCTGATGACCAAGGTTGAAACCAAGGACCGCCGCCCGCACCGGCGCACGGAACTGGATGTCGCCGCCATCCTGGCGCCGCTGCCCGATGCCGGCGGTGTCGGCCCCGACCTGTCGCAACTGGACGACACTCCGTTCGACGTCATCCGCGAGGCTCGCCGCCAGGACGACGATTTGCCGCAAGGAATATGGCAATCAGAGCGCAAGCAGGCCGATTGGGATCAGGTTCTATCCCTGTGTCAGGAAACCTTGGCGGTAAAATCCAAGGATCTACGCCTGCTGGTGTGGCTGGTCGAGGCTCTGGTGCAGCGCGATGGCTTTGCCGCCCTGGCGCAGGGCTTTACCCTGCTCGAGCAATTCTGCCGCACCTTTTGGGTCAATCTACACCCGTTGATGGACGATGACGGCGACCTGTCGGGGCGTACCAACACCATTGCCGTGTTGAACAACCGCCTGCCCCGCATCCTGCACGCTTGGCCGATCACCCAATCGGGCTTCGCCGAACCGGTGCGGTTGAGTTGGGGCGATTATGAAACGGCCCGGCTGTATCAGGCTCGTGGCGCCGCCGGCCCCGGCGGCGTCACCACCGCCGTCTTCCAGGCCAGCGCCGCCGCCACGCCGGTGGCGCTGTTGCAGCAATTGCAGCACGAGGTTCAGGCTGGCCTGATTGCCGTGAATGGACTGGATTCCTTCCTCGATCAGGTCTGTGCCCGCGAGGCGCCATCGCTGATGGCGCTGAAATCCATGCTCACCGACATCGCCGGCTGGCTGCATGCCACCTTGCCCGCAGCACCGCCGCCGGAGCCCGAGCCCGAGCCGCTCAGCTCCGCCCAAACGGGAGAAATCACGTCCATGACCCCGCCCACCCCTGCCGTCGGCAGCCGCGACGGCGCCGCCAGCGGCCCCATCGCCAACCGTGAGGACGCCTACCGCCGGTTGGCGGAGGTGGCTGATTATCTGATGCGGGTCGAGCCGCACAGTCCGGCACCTTACGTACTGCGCCGGGTCCTGGCCTGGGGACGGATGCCGCTTAATGAAGTGCTGTTGGAAATGGCCAGCGGACGCAACGATTTGGCTTCAGTGCTCGAACTCATCACTTCGCGGGAATGATTGAACCATTGATGACACCCAAAGCGTTTGACTCTTCTATTTTATAGAGTCAAGGTTGCGGTCTGTGAGATTTATTTCGGACTAAGGGGAGTGCGCGATGGCGGATAGCTCGCAAAAGTGGTTGCTGCGCAACCGTCCACCTCGGGTAAAGATCACCTATGACGTGGAAACCGGCGGCGCCATTGAACGCAAGGAACTGCCCTTCATCATGGGTGTTCTCGCCGATCTGTCCGGCAAGCCGGTCGAGGCCTTGCCGGCGGTCAAGGATCGTAAATTCGTCGAGATCGATCGCGACAATTTCAACGAGGTCTTGGCCTCCATCAAACCGCACTTGAGCTTTCGCGTCGCCAACAAGCTGGCACCCGACTCGGAAGATCAGTTGTCGGTCGATCTGTCTTTCAGCCATCTCGACGATTTCTCGCCGGTGGAAGTCCTCAAGCAGGTCGAGCCGTTGCGCCGCCTGTTCGAAGCCCGGGAACGTCTGCGTGACCTGCTGACCAAGCTGGACGGCAACGACACCTTGGAGGATCTGCTCAAGCAGGTGGCCGGGGATCCGGAAAAGCAGGAAGAGCTTAAGAAGCTGCTGGCTCCGGCGCCTGAAGCCGCCGAGTAGGCCCCGCCCCCATTTCTAGGATACGAGGACGCGATGGCTGACGAAACCACTACGACCGAGCCGCTGAGCCTGATTGACCAGATTTTCATCAACGGCAAGATGGCGCGAGAGGAATCCCAGCGCCTGTATGCCCGCGAATTGCTGGCCGAATTCGTCAACGACGTGCTGGCCCAGACCGGCGGCACCGTTCCCGACGACATTATCGCGTTGATCAGCGATCACATCGCCCATATCGACGAGTTGCTGACCGCCCAGGTCAACGAAATCATGCATAACACCGAGTTCCAGAAGCTGGAAAGTTCGTGGCGTGGCTTGGCCTATCTGGTGTTCAACACCGAGACCAACACGATGCTGAAAATCCGGTTGATGAACGTTTCCAAGCTCGACCTGCTCAAGGACTTGGAAAAGGCGGTGGAATTCGACCAAAGCGCCTTGTTCAAGAAGGTATACGAGGAAGAATACGGCACCTTCGGCGGTGCGCCTTATTCCGTGCTGGTGGGCGATTACAGTTTCGGTCGCCATCCTCAGGACATGGCGCTGCTGGAAAAGATTTCCAACGTCGCCGCTGCCGCCCATGCTCCATTCATTTCCTCCCCCAGCCCGTCACTGTTCGATATGGACAGTTTCACCGAGCTGGGGCTGCCGCGTGACTTGGCCAAGATTTTCGAAAGCATCGAACTGATCAAGTGGCGGTCGTTCCGCGCCAGCGAGGACAGCCGTTATGTTGCCCTGGCCCTGCCCCACGTATTGCTGCGCCTGCCCTACGGCCCCGACACCGTCCCGGTGGAAGGATTCAACTACACCGAGGATTGTTCGGGGCTGGACCATTCCCGCTATCTATGGGGCAACGCCGCCTATGTGCTGGCCCAGCGTATCGGCTTCGCCTTCTCCAATTTCGGCTGGACCGCGGCTATCCGCGGCGTCGAAGGCGGCGGCAAGGTCGAGGGCCTGCCGACCCACACCTTCCGCAGCCCCGATGGCGACATCGCGCTGAAATGCCCGACCGAGGTGTCGATCACCGACCGCCGGGAGAAAGAATTGTCCGATCTGGGCTTCATCTCTCTGGTTCATTGCAAGAACACCGATTATGCGGCGTTCTTCGGCGGTGCCACCTGCAACAAGCCCAAGCTGTACAACACCCCCCAGGCCAACGCCAATTCTCGGCTGTCGGCCATGCTGCCCTATATCCTGAACGCGTCGCGCTTCGCCCATTACATCAAGGTGATCATGCGCGACAAGATCGGCAGCTTCATGACCCGCGACAACGTCTCCACTTACCTGAATACTTGGATGGGCATGTACGTGCTGGGTCAGGACGACGCAGGTCAAAGCATCAAGGCGCAATATCCGTTGCGAGAGGGCCGCGTCGATGTCTCGGACATCCCCGGCAAGCCCGGCTGCTACAATGCCGTGGTGTTCCTGCGTCCGCACTTCCAGTTGGAAGAGCTGACCGCCTCCATCCGCCTGGTGGCTGAACTGCCGCCGCCCGCCGCGTAATAAACCCAGCCAGGGAGCACCCGGCCAATGGCCCAGAATTTTTTCATCAAGATCGACAGCCATGACGGCGAGTCCAAGGTCGAGGGACACGATAAAGACATTCAAGTCCTGTCGTGGAGCCATTCTTTCAACCAGCCGACCTCGGCCACCCGCTCGTCCGCCGGCGGCGGCACGGTGGAACAGGCCAACCATGCCGATTTCTCATTCACCAAGTACCTGGACGTAGCCAGCGTACCGTTGATGAAGTCGTGCTGGAACGGCAAAACCATCAAGAACGCGGTGTTCACCGCCTACCGTTCGGACGGTGACGCCTTGGTGGAATACCTGAAGGTGGAGATGGACAACGTCATCGTCTCGAACATCTCGTTCGGCGGCGGTACCGGTGACATGGCCACCGAAACCATCACCATATCGTACAGCAAGGTCAAGTACACCTACACCCAGGCGAAGGTGGCAGGCGCCGGCAACGACGGCAACAAGGCTGCGTCGCACGACCTGGCCCTGCAGAAGGTGGAGTAACAGCCCATGGCCGGACTGCGTCCGGTCACGGGTGGACGTGCCCTGCTGTTCGAACGTCTGGTAGATTTAGAGCCGGGCCTGCGCGAGGCCCGGCCTTTTATTCTGCATGACCGCGTCGGGATGAAGGCCTCGGTTCGGGCGGAAGTGGAGCGGTTGCTGTCCACCCGCTTGTCCCTGCCCCCTTCTGAATTGGCGCAACGCCAGCGCACCACCGTCGATTACGGGATTCCCGATGGTGCCAATATCAGTCCCGCCGATCCCGATGGCCGCATCTTGCTGGCCAGCCAGATCAATGCCGCCATCAAGGTGTTCGAGCCCCGTTTGATCGATCCCGTCGTGCGGCTGGTCCAACCCACTGACCGTGGCGACCGGCTGATCGCCGAAATCGATGCCAACCTGGCCATCGAAGGGCTGCTGGAACCGATCAGCTTCACCATTCCCCTGGGCAACGCTCATGAGCGCTGAAGGTCTTGATCCGCTGTTTCGGGCCTATGTGAACGAACTGGCCTATTTGCGCAATGCCGGCGGGGAATTCGCCCGCAGTCATCCCAAGCTGGCGCGACGGCTGGAATTGGGGCGCGAAGGCTCTGCCGACCCGCAGGTCCAGCGGCTGATCGAATCCTTCGCCTTTCTCACCGCCCGCATCCAGCGCGAGATCGAGGCGGATTTTCCGCTGATCCCGGCGGCGCTGCTGGGGGCGCTTTACCCCCACCTGACCGCGCCAACCCCCAGTCTGGCCATCGCCCGCTTCGACACCGACCCCGAGCATTCGCGCTCGACCATGGGCATTGAAGTGCCGCGTGAAACCCAGTTGTTCGCCACCGCCGAGGATGGGCTGACCTGCCGTTTCCGCACCTGCTATCCGGTGACCTTGTGGCCAATCAAGGTGGGCGCCGTCGAGTTGGTATCCCCCCACTCTCTAGCCAGCCCGGCCATCGACCGTCTGGGTAACAAGGTCGCTGCCGTCCTCCGCCTACGTCTGGTTTGCGTCGGCAATCGTGATTTTTCCGAAATGGCGCCGCCGCGTTTGCGGTTCTATATCGATGCCGACCACACCACGGCGGAAACCCTGTACGAAGTGCTGTGCAACCGGGTCGGGCACGTGTGGATGGCACCGGAAGGTAGCGAGGCGCCGTTGATCCAGACCCAGGCCCGCGTCGAACCAGTAGGCTTCGCCGCCGACGAGGCGGTGCTGCCCCATCCGCAAACCGCCCATCAGGGCTATCGTCTGTTGCAGGAATATTTCGTCTTTCCACAGAAATATCTGTTCATCGATCTGGTCGGTCTGCCGCCCTTAGGGACCGGCAAGAGCGTCGATCTGCTGTTTTTGCTGAAGTCGCGCCCCCCCGTCGGCATGATCCTGGAGAGCGAAACCCTGGCCCTGGGCTGTACCCCCATGGTCAATCTGTTCCAGCGGACCAGCGAACCCATTCGCATCGACCACACCCAGGTGGAATATCGCCTTAACCCCGATACCCGATGGGAACGGGCGACCGAGGTGCATTCCATCGTCAAGATCACCGACACCGCTGCCCCCAGCAGTGCCGACCGCGCCATTCGTCCGTTCTTCTCGGTGTCGCATCCGCCGTCCAGGGGCGACCACGACTGTTACTGGATTGCCCGGCGTCAGCCCACCGGACGGCCCGATCTGCCGGGGACCGACATCTTGCTGTCGTTCAAGGATTTGGGGCTACAGCCGTCGCAGCCCAACAGCCCGGTACTGTTCGCTCACACCTTGTGCACCAATCGCGGCGCCGCCGAACAAATCCCCGCCGGATCCCGCCTGGAAATGGAATTGGGAGTGCCGGTGGCCGCCATCATCTGCCAGACCCGGCCGACGACGCAGTTGTCACCACCCGAGGACGGCGAAACCCTGTGGCAATTGGTATCGCATCTGTCGCTCAACCACCTGTCGCTGGATGGCGGCGCGGCCAGTCTGGAAGCGCTGAAGGAAATCCTGCGCCTTTACGGCGGGTTGCGCGGCGCCCAAGGTCACCAGATCATCGATGCCATGGAATCGCTATCGACACGCCGGGTGGTGCGGCGTATCGGTGTCGAATCCTGGCGCGGCTTCTGCCGCGGCATCGAGGTGACCGTGGAGGTGAACGACGAAAATGTCGGTGCCGGCCTGTACCTGTTCACCGCCGTGCTGTCGCGTTTCCTCGGTCTTTACTGCGGCATAAACCTGTTTACCCAATTGGTGGTCAGCAATCCGCGCCGCCAGGAAGGAGCTTGGATCACATGGCCCCCCCAGTCCGGCGACGCGATCGTGCTCTGATCGATACATTACGGGCCGAGCCGCACCGCTTCGCCCTGCTGCAGGCGGTGCGCCTGGCCGAATTGAACCGCCCTCAGGCCACCCCTCTGGGCCAGGGTTTCGATCCCCGGCACGAGGCATTGCGCCTGCGCGGCACCTTGTCGCAATCCTTCGCCGCCAGCGACGTGGAGGCTTGGCGCGACGGCAAGGACGGTGCCCAGCCGGAACTGCTGTCGGCCTTCCTGTCGCTTGGCGGTGCTTTCGGACCACTGCCGCCGCCTTATTCCGAACTGGGGATGGAACGGCAGCGGCGCGGCGACCTGGGTATCCGCGACTTCCTCGACGTCTTCAACCACCGCCTGCTGTCCCTTTTCGTGCGGGCCAAGCGCGCCCACCGTCCGGCCCTGCAACCGGGGCGCCCCGAGGAGAGCGGTTTCGCCCGCCTGCTGTGGGCGTTGCTGGGGCTGGGCACGCCTGGGCTGCGCCATACCCGCTCGGCCCGGCGCGATCCACGCTTGCCCGGCCTTGATCACGTTTTGCTGGCTTGTGCCGGACTGATCAACCAACGCCCGGTCAGCGCCCATGCCATCGAACGGATGCTGTCCTATGCCCTGGGCATGCCGGTCAAGGTGGTGCCCTTCGTCGGTCGCTGGCTGAGCCTGGACGACGATCAGACCACCGCCCTTGGTCCCTTGGGCCGCAACACGGTGCTGGGTGGTGACGCCGTCGTCGGGCGTCGGGTATGGGATCAATCGGCGGCCATCCGCCTGGAACTGGGGCCGATGACCCTGCGTCAGATGGTGCCGCTGCTGCCGGGATCAAAACACCACACCTTGCTGTACGAAATGCTCAACTTCACCCTGGGCGGACAGATCGAAAGCGAGATCAAGATGATCTTGCCGCACAAGCAGGTGCCGGTCTCGCGCCTGTGGTCGAAAACACCAGCGCGGCTGCCGCGCCTGGGCTGGACCTCGTGGCTGACCACCAAACCACGCAAAGAGCCCGGCGAAGTGGTGCTGCGGTTGGATCACCCCCAAGCATAAGGGCAAAACGGATTCTCTGTGGCCTAGGATCGCATCCCCCCTTATTCTTAGGCAAACCACATGAGTTTCCCATGCGCCCGATCGACCATTTACTTGAACTGATGGCCACCTTGCGCGACCCGGTGCGCGGCTGCGCCTGGGACCGCGAACAAAGCTTCGCCACCATCGCCCCCTACACCATCGAGGAAGCCTACGAGGTCGCCGACGCCATCGACCACGGCGACATGACGGCGCTGAAGGATGAATTGGGCGACCTGCTGTTTCAGGTGGTGTTTCACGCCCGCATGGCCGCCGAGGCCGGGCATTTCGATTTCGACGACGTGGCCCGGGCCATCACCGACAAGATGATCCGCCGCCATCCCCATATCTTCGGCGATGCCGAACAGCGCGATGCCCAGACCCAGACCATCGCCTGGGAGGCGACCAAAGCCGAGGAACGCGCCGCCAAGGGTCATGACAGCGTGCTGGATGGTATCGCCCGCTCGTTGCCGCCCATGACCCGCGCCTTGAAGTTGCAAGGCCGCGCCGCCCGCGTCGGTTTCGATTGGGCCGAAGCCAAGGATGTGATCGCTAAGATCACCGAGGAAGTGGCGGAGATCAAAGCCGAAATTGACGCCGATGCGGCCTTTGAGCGGCTCGAGGACGAGGTCGGCGATTTGTTGTTCGTCTGCGTCAATCTGGCCCGCAAGCTGTCGGTTGACCCGGAACGGGCGCTGAATCGGGCCAATATGAAATTCGTGCGGCGTTTCAATCACATCGAAAAAAGCCTTGAGAGCAACGGCCAGCCCATCGGCGAAGCTGGGCTAGAGGCCATGGAAGCCTTGTGGCTGGATGCCAAAATGCTGGAACGCCAAGGAGATGGCCGATGATTGCCGCTATCCGGCCCCTGCTGCGGCTGTTGACCGTGGCATTGCTCGCCTTGCCTTTGGCATCTTGCTATATCCCCGACAAGTTCAAGGGAGAATTGCGGCTGTCGCGTTATGGCGACTACGCCCTGACCTATCAGGGTGACCTGATCTATGCACCGATCATGCATGATTATGCCGGTGGCCGGATCACCCCCGAGAACGAGCAGGAAAAGAACGACAACATCTATAAGGATCTGGTGCGCGATCCGGCCATCAAGGACATCCAGCGCGTCGGCAAGGGCCGCTTCCGCGTCAAGTTTGAGCGCCAGGGTCGCCTGGGCAAGGTGCAGCTCAGTTCGTTCCTGCGCCGCGATGCCCGCCTGTTGTCCCTGAAATCCAATGAGGACGGCAGCATCATCATCGATGCCAACGGGGTCAAGTCCGGTGATGCCCAGCGTATGGCCGAGTTGGGCATCGGCATGGAAGGTGAATTCCGCATCACCACCGACGCCAATGTGGTGCGGCACAATGCCACCGAAGTGCGTCCCTATGGCCAGTACAAGGTCTATATCTGGAAGATCGAAAACGCGCTGTCGGCCACCCCCACCTTGGTGATGCTGCGCGACCCCGACCCCAACCGCCCGCTTTGAAGGATCGCACCATGGCCGATTGGACCGACCGCATCGTTTTCGTTACCGGTGCCACCGCCGGTTTCGGCACCGCCATCGCTCGCGCCTATGCGCCCTTGGGGGCGCGCTTGATCCTGTGTGGGCGGCGGGCTGAGCGGCTGGGTGAATTGCAGGCGGAGTTGGCCGTCCCGTGTCATCTGCTGGAATTGGATGTGCGCAACCGTCCGGCGGTGCAACAGGCTATTGCTGACCTGCCCGCCGATTTTGCCGCCATCGACGTTCTGGTCAACAATGCCGGCCTCGCCCTGGGGCTGGAACCGGCGCATCAGGCTGATCTGGATGATTGGGATGCCATGATGGACACCAACGTCAAGGGGCTGATGTATGTCACCCGCGCCGTTCTGCCCGGCATGGTCGAGCGCAATCAAGGCCATGTGGTCAACATATCCTCCATCGCCGGCACCTATCCCTATCCGGGCGGCAATGCCTATGGCGCTTCCAAGGCGGCGGTGACCCAGTTTTCACTGAATTTGATCGCCGATCTGGTCAAGACCAAGGTGCGGGTGACCAATATCGAACCCGGGCTGTGCGCTGGGTCGGAATTTTCGCTGGTGCGCTTCAAGGGTGATGCCGAGGCGGCGGCCAAGGTCTATGACGGCACCACGCCGCTGACATCGGAAGATATAGCGGAATCAGTGGTTTGGGCGACGTCCCTACCCGCCCACGTCAACATCAACCGCATCGAGTTGATGCCGGTGTCACAGGCGCCCGCCGGGTTGGCGGTGTTTCGCGGTTAATCCACCAACGGCGCCAGTTGCCGCCAGCTTTCCGGCCCCGGGGTCAGCAGCAATTGGCCATCGGCATGCAGCACCGGGGTATAGACCTCGCCACCCAGCATGGCGGCATGGCCGCCAGCTTCGACATGGATCAGCACACCGGCGGCGTGGTCCCACGGCATCAGTCGGCGGAAATGGGCGAAATGCTGCCGTCCGGTGACCAGATCGAGATAATCATGGGCGGCGCTGCCGCGCCGGGCCACGTGCAGGACGCAATCGGCGACTTTTCCGCGCTTTTTCACCGATCCGGTCATCTGCGGCAGCGGCACTTCCGCCGCCACTTTCAGCCGGGTGCCGTCACGCCACGCCCCCTGCCCGATTTCGGCGATCACCGTCCGGTTGGGGATGGGGTCGTGAATCCAGCCGGCCACGGTGACGCCATCGACCACCAGGGCGACGATGACGGCAAAGCGCGGGTTGTTGTTGGCGAAATTGCCGGTGCCGTCCACCGGATCGATGACCCAGACCACACCGGGGTGATTGAGGGCCTCCAGCAGGGCGGGATTGCCGTCCACCGCCTCTTCCCCCACCACCGCGCCGGGAACGACCTCGGTCAACAGCCGGGTCAACAGCCGTTCGGCCATGACATCGGCATCGGTGACCAGTTGGTTCGGCTTTTTCTCGCGAATCTGATCGCGGCTCAGCTTCTTGAAACGCGGCAGGATCTCCGCTTCCGCCGCCTGACGGATCAGGCCGGCAACCTTGACCACATCAACCTTCACCCGATCCCCCCGTTGGCCAGCATCTGTTGGTATCTTTGGATATTGGCCGGGTCCAGGCGAACTTTCAAATGGGTTTGTGTATCGTCGTCGCTGCGTTCCAAAACTTCGCCGTTCCGATACATCCAGGCGATGGCGGCACCGTCGCCCAGATCGAAACTGACATCGATGATCAGGCGGTTTTCCGACAGCTTTTCATCGATACAGGCCAAGAAGGCATCCACCCCCGCCCCAGTCAGGGCGGAAATGGGCAAGGCCGTCGGCTTGCGCGCCGCCTGATTGACCACCCCTTCGCGCCCGCCTTCCGGCAGCAGGTCGATCTTGTTCAAGGCCTCGACCAGGCCGCGATCGACCATGTCGCCCAGGCCCAATTCCTTCAGCACCAGTTCCACGTCGGAGGCCTGGGCCTCGGTATCGGGATGGGCCATGTCGCGCACATGCACGACCACGTCCGCTTCCAGCACCTCTTCCAAGGTGGCGCGGAAGGCGGCGACCAGTTCATGCGGCAGGTCCGAGATGAAGCCCACCGTATCCGACAGGATGATCTGGCGGCCCGACGGCAGTTTTAGGCCGCGCATGGTCGGGTCCAAGGTGGCGAACAGCATGTCCTTGGCCAGCACCTCGGACCGGGTCAGGCGGTTGAACAAGGTGGACTTGCCGGCATTGGTGTAACCAACCAGGGCGACGATGGGATAAGGCACCCGGCGCCGGGCCGAGCGGTGCAGCTCGCGCGTGCGCTTGACCTCTTCCAACTCCCGCTTCAGCTTGACGATGCGGTCGCCGATCATGCGGCGGTCGGCCTCGATCTGGGTTTCACCGGGGCCGCCCAAAAAGCCGAAGCCACCGCGCTGACGTTCCAGGTGGGTCCATGACCGCACCAGCCGCGAGCGCTGATAGGACAGCGCCGCCAGTTCCACCTGCAACGAGCCTTCACGGGTGCGGGCGCGGGCGCCGAAAATTTCCAGGATCAGGCCGGTGCGGTCGATGACCTTGCACGCCCATTCCTTTTCCAGATTGCGTTGTTGGACCGGCGACAGATGACCATCGACGATGGCCACCTGGATGTCCTGGTCCTTGACCACAATGGCCAGACGCTCTACCGCGCCCTTGCCGATCAAGGTGGCGGGCCGCCGCTTGGATACAGGAACCAGCTCGGCGGCCACCACGTCAAGATCGATGGCCTGGGTCAGGCCGACGGCTTCATCCAATCGCGATTGCGGATCGCGCAAGCCACCATCGGCCACCTTGATGGCCGGATGGACGACCATGGCCCGCTGACGAGAGGCAATGCCTTCGTTCGTATTTTCAGACACTTATTCTTCGCCGCCGTCCTTGATGGGCGGCTCGAACAGCTGAATGGGGGCCGACGGCATCACCGTCGAAATGGCATGCTTGTACACCAATTGGGTGTGGCCATCCCGGCGCAGCAGCACCGAGAAATTGTCGAACCAGGTGACGATGCCTTGTAATTTAACGCCGTTAACCAGAAAGATGGTAACCGGGGTCTTTTGCTTGCGGATGTGATTGAGAAACACATCCTGCACGTTCTGCGACTTTTCGGCGGACATGGTTGATGTTCCGTTCTTATTGCCCGAGATTGTTCTTCGTAGGTCTTCGAGAAGACCTCCCTAGATTCCCTTGGTTATCATCAAATCGCGGGCTTGGGAACCGATAGTTCGTCTAATCGGCTTAGAAGAGTTTGAGGGCTGGGAAAGTAATAAGTCGGCGGGTGGGCATCGAACTCACCCGGTCGGGCGGGTTCCGCCCGTAACAATGCCGGAGTACAACCGGAATTGACGGCGCAATGCATATCGATAGGCGAATCGCCGACAAACCAGACTTGCATCTGGGGTTGAAGATTCTTGGGGGCCAGGGCCAGGGTCACCGGGTCCACCGCCGGCTTGTCGGCGGCGGCGTCGCTGGCCCCGACCAAGGCGCCGAACCAGATGTCCCATCCCAGGGCCTGGGCTTCGGTGCGCAGGAAGGTACCACGTTTGTTGGACACCACCGCCAGATAGAGCCCCTCTTGGTGCAGGCGCCGCAGCATATCCTCGATTCCGGGCAGCGGGCGCAGATAGTCCAGATGGATGGCTTCAAAGGTCCGGGTGAACACGTCGCGCGCTTCGATCCAGTTTTCGCCGAACATGTCGGGAAACGAATCCTTCAACGACTTGGCGACATTGCGTTCGACTTCCTCGCGGCTCCACTCGCGCATGCCGAAATGGCGGAAGGTGCCGTTATAGGCAGCTTGGATACAGTCCCAGGAATCCACCAAGGTGTTGTCCCAGTCGAACAAAATGGCGTGCGGTCGGCTCATGGATGGCGCAAATCCTGATAAAGTTCACGCAGGCGGCGGGTGATCGGGCCGGGAAAGCCATCGCCGATGACGCTCTCATCCACTTTCACCACCGGCATCACCATCATGGTGGTGCCGGTGATAAAGGCCTCGCGGGCACGCAAGGCCTCGGCCAGGGTAAAGGGGCGTTCGCCCACTTCCAGGCCCAAATTGCGGGCCAACTTCAAGACATTGCTCCGCGTCACCCCGGCCAGGATGGAATTGTCGGCGGGGTGGGTCAAAAGCGCGCCATCGGGGGCGACAATGAAGATATTGGTGGCGCTGCCCTCGGTGACGAAGCCGCGATCGTTGACCAGCCACGCCTCGAAGGCGCCGGCCTCGCGCGCCGATTGCCGGGCCAACACATTAGGCAACAGGCCGGTGGCCTTGATATCGGGGCGTTTCCAGCGCAGATCGGGTTGGCTGACCACGCGCACGCCCTGCTCGATCAGCGCGGTCGCCGGGCCGGAATGGGGCCAGGCGCTGACCACCAGACTGGACGGCGTGTCCAGAGGGAAAGCGTGATTGCGCGGGGCGGCGCCGCGGCTGGCCTGAATATAAACCAAACCGTCGGTCAGGCGGTTGCGACTTATGACCTGATTCAGGACCAGCGGAAACACCCGGCGCGGCACCGGCCAGGAAATAGCCAGGGCGCCCAAGGACCGTTCCAGACGGTCGAGATGCTGATCCAGATGGCAAAGGCGGCCCTTGACCACCGGCAGGACTTCATAGACGGCGTCGGCGAAGTGATGACCGCGATCATCCACATGAATGGTGGCCTGGGCGTGGGGCAGATAACGCCCGTTCACATAGCTGACGCGCGGCACCTTAAAAGTACTCCAGCCGGACCGAGAACATCTTTTCCACCTTTTTCACCGCCTCGGCGGCGGCGAACAGGACGATGCGGTCGCCGGCCTGAACCACGGTATTGCCGCGCGGGCTGATCATGGCGCCGTTATGAACCACCGCCCCCAGCAGCACGCCGTTGGGCAGCTTGACCTCGCGCAGCGGCTTGCCGACCAGGCTCGAGGTTTCCAGGGCGTCGGCCTCGATCAGTTCGCCGAAGCCCTCGTGCAGGGAATGCACCGCATGGATGCGGCCACGGCGCACGTGTTGCAGGATGTTGGACACGGTGATGGCCCGTGGGCTGATCACCACGTCGATGCCCAGCGGTCCCATCAGGGCGTTATAGGTGGTCTTGTTGATCAGGCTCATGGCCCGTTTGGCACCGTAACGTTTGGCCAGCAACGCCGCCAGGATGTTGGTTTCGTCGTCATTGGTGACCGACACCACCGTTTCGGCGTTGGCGACATTGGCCTCGGTCAGGATTTCGGTGTCCAGCACGTCGCCGTTCAGCACCACCGTGCGGTGCAGGCTTTTGGCCACGTATTCGGCCCGTTCCTTGTTGATCTCGATGATCTTGACGGTGGCGCCGGGATGGGCCTCTTCGATCTGCTGGGCCAGGAATAGGCCGATATTGCCGCCGCCGAAAATGACGATGCGCCGCGCCGCGCAATCCTCGCGGCCAAAGGCGGCCAGCGCCCGGTCCACCTGCTGCGTATCGACAACGAAATAGACTTCGTCGCCTTCCAGCATCTGATCTTCCGCCGTCGGCACGATGGGCTTGCCGTCGCGGACGATACCGATGATGACGATGTTGAGATCGGGGAACAGCACCGTCAATTGCCGCAACGGCGTGTTGATCAGCGGTGTCTGTTCGTTACAGCGCACACCGATCAGGCGCACCTTGTCGCCGGCCATGGGGATGACGTCGATGGCGCCGGGCACCTGCAAGCGCCGGGTGATGGCGCGGGCCACCTCGATTTCCGGGCTGATGGTGACGTCGATGGGCATGTGGTCGCGGGTGAACAGATTGGCCCACATGGGCTGCAAATAGGATTGGGCGCGAACACGGGCGATCTTGGTCGGCACGTTGAACAGGGAATGCGCTACCTGACAGGCGACCATGTTGACTTCATCGAACTGGGTCACCGCGATCAGCAGATCGGCATCCCCCGCCCCGGCCTGTTCCAGCACCGACGGATGCGAGGCATGGCCGAGCACAGCCTGCACGTCGACGGTGTCGGTGATCTTGCGGATCAATTCGGGACGCTGGTCGATGACCGTGACGTCGTTGTTTTCGCTGGCCAGATAATGGGCGATGTTGAAGCCCACCTGTCCGGCGCCGCAGACGATAACCTTCATATCCGTCCCCTACTCCATGCCCGGCTCAGGGCTTGGCCTTGTCGTCGGTGTTGACACCCAAAAGCTTCAATTTACGGTGCAGGGCCGAACGCTCCATGCCGACAAACGCCGCCGTGCGCGAGATATTGCCGGCGAAACGATTGACCTGGGCCAGAAGATATTCCCGTTCAAACAATTCTCGCGCGTCACGCAAGGGCAGCGTCATGATCTCGCTGGATTTTTCCCAGCGCAGCACCGCCGGGGTGATGGCGCTGATCTCGCCCGGCAGCATGTCGGCTCGGATCATCTCGCCCGCTTCGCCCGGGGCCATGATCAAAAGCCAGTCCATCACGTTGCGCAACTGCCGCACGTTGCCGGGCCAATCATAGGCCTGCAACGCCGCCAGGGTATCCTCGCCCAAGGGGCGCCCCTGGGTACCGGCGGCTTGCGCCGCCAATTGCATGAAATGCCGGGCCAGGGCCGGAACGTCTTCCCGGCGCTCGCGCAAGGACGGCACCCGAATGGGAACCACGTTCAGGCGATAATACAAATCCTCGCGGAACCGCCCGGCGGCCAACTCGGCCTGAAGGTCGCGGTTGGTGGTGGCGATGACGCGGACATCCACCTCGACCCGGGTGCCGCCGCCGACGCGTTCAAAGGTCTGGTCCTGGAGGACGCGGACGATCTTGCCCTGGGTTTCCAACGGCATGTCGGCCACTTCGTCCAACAGAAGCGTGCCGCCATGGGCCTGCTCGAAGGTGCCGATCTTGCGCGGCGCGTCGGTGCCGTCACCGTGCTCGGTGCCGAACAGTTCGACTTCCATGCGGTCGGGGTGCATGGCGGCACAGTTGAGCACGACGAAGGGGGCCTCGGCCCGGCGCGAGCGGGCATGGATGATACGGGCCGCCACTTCCTTGCCCGATCCGGCGGGACCGGTGATGAGAACGCGGGAATTGGTGGGCGCCACCTTATCCACCGCCGAGCGGATCTGCTGAATGAAGGGCGAGGCGCCGACCAGATCGCCCACCGCTACCGGATTGCCGATGCGCAGGCGCAGCTCGGCATTTTCGCGGCGCAGCTTGGCGGCCTCGATGGCGCGTTCGACGATGATCAGCAGGCGGTCGGTCTTGAACGGCTTTTCGATGAAATCGTAGGCGCCGATCTTGATGGCCTCCACCGCCGTCTCGATGGTGCCGTGACCGGAAATCATCACCACCGGCACATCCGGGTGGTCGTATTTGACCGCCGCCAGAATGCCCAAACCGTCCAGATCAGAGCCTTGCAACCAGATGTCCTGGATGATCAGGCTGGGGCGACGCGCACGCACGGCTTCCAGCGCGGCATCAGAATTTCCGGCCTCGCGGGTGGAATAACCTTCGTCTTCAAGAATGCCGGCGATCAGCGCGCGGATATCGGCCTCGTCGTCGACGATCAGAATGTCATGAGCCATGTTGAGCCGTCATTTCGGCAGCGGGAACCTGCGAGGAATCGTCACCTTCGCGGAAGACCAGACACACTCGGGCACCACCCGATGGCGCGTCCTCCAGTCGAAGATCACCCTCATGGTCTTCTACGATTTTCTTGACGATGGCAAGCCCTAATCCGGTGCCCTTGGTGCGGGTGGTGACATAGGGTTCGGTCAGACGGTCACGGTTTTCCTTGGGCAGGCCCTTGCCGTTATCGCTGACTTCGATGGTAATGCGCGATTTGTCGGAAAACAGCGCCAACGAGACCTGACCGGGAGGCAAATCGGTTCCATCGCGGCCCTGAATGGCCTCGACCGCGTTTTTCAGCAGATTGGTCAAGGCCTGACCGAACAGGCGAGAATCGCACAGCATGGGCACCGGATGGTCGGGGATGGCGCTGGTGAAGCGGACGCCGGGATTGCCGGTCTTTTGCAGGAACAAGGCCTCACGGCAGATGGCGGCGAGATCGGCCTTTTTCATTTGTGGCGCCGGCATGCGGGCGAATGAGGAAAACTCGTCGACCATGCGCCCGATATCGCCCACCTGGCGGACGATGGTGTCCACCAGGGTCGCATAGGTCTCAGGGTCGCTTTGTATCTCCTTGAGATATTTGCGCTTCAACCGCTCCGCCGACAATTGGATCGGGGTCAGCGGGTTCTTGATTTCGTGGGCGATGCGGCGGGCCACGTCAGCCCAGGCGGCGGTGCGTTGGGCCGACACCAACTCGGAAATATCGTCGAAGGTGACCACATAGCCGATGGTCTCGCCTTCCAGCCGCTCCGCCGCCAGCCGCACCAGCAAGGTCCGCTGGCGGGCCAGCCGCACCAGCTTGATTTCGTGTTGGATCAGCTTTTCCGGACGGCGCACCACTTCATCGAAGGCCGTGCTGAATTCGGGCGCGATCTCGGTCAGATGCTGGCCGATCAACGCTTCAGGCGGGGCCGCCAGCAGGTCGCAGGCCGAACGGTTGGGCAGATGGATATTGCCGTCGCGGTCCAGGCCGATCACGCCGGCGGAAACGCCGGCCAGCACCGTTTCGGTGAAACGCGAGCGCTCATCCAACTCGCGGTTGGCGTCGATCAGTTCCTGGCGCTGTTCCGACAATTGCTCGGTCATGCGGTTGAAGGCACGGACCAACGAGCCGATCTCGTCGGCCCCCTTGCCTTCCGCCACCCGCGCCGTCAGATCGCCGGACCGGACCCGTTCGGCGGCATCGATCAGGCGGACGATGGGGGTGGCCAAGCTCATGGCCATGCTCAACCCCACCCACACCGCAGCCAGCAGCAGCAGCAAGGCGATGATGGCGAAGATCATGGAGAAGGCGCGTTCCAGACTCAGGCGCCGCCCTTCCAGGTGTTCATACTCGGCCACCGCCGCCGAGGTTTGTTCCATATGGCCAATGACCTTGGGATCGACGAAGCGGCCCACATACAAGAAAGTCTCGTCGAAAAAGCCCTGCAACTGGACCAGCGCGCGGACACGGTCGTCGTCCTCGGTGGTCAGCACCGCCACCTCGCCCGATCGCGCTTTTTCCAAGGCCCAGAACGGGATTTGATCCAGGCTGGATTCGATGGAAAAAGCCAGACCGGTACGGGCCAGCACCCGCCCTTGGCCGTCGAAAACCAAAGCCTCGGTCAGACCGCGCAACGCCGCCTGACTGGAAATGAAGCTGGAAAAGCGCTGGGGATTACGGCTGAGCAACAGCCCTTCGCGGTTGATATCGTTGGCCATGGCCAGGACATCGCCGCCGATGATCTGCTGGTGTTCTTCCAAGTACGCCCGTGCCACCTGCAACGAGGCCTGAAGCGCGGTACGCACGCGGTCGGAAAACCAGCTTTCGACGCCATAGCGGAAAAACACGGTGGAACCGACCGAAACGACGATGGCCGGAGTCACCGCCACCAGCGCGAACAGCACAATGAAGCGCAAATGCAGGCGCGACCCCGACGACCCGCGCCGCCTTGCCCGCCACACACCGATGATGCGCACGCCGATGACCACCGCCAGCGCCACCAGCAGCATGACGTCAAGGGCGATCAGCGACAGCACCGTCTTGGGGTCGGGGCCGATGGGACCGGAAACAGTCAAGGCCAGGAAGGTGGCCACCACCGATGGAACCACCGCCAGGGTCAGGCCGAAAGCCAGCTTGCGGGCCAGCCCGACATTGCGCGCCCAGATCATCAGGCGCAGCCCCAGGCGACGGCGGTCAACGGCCATGCGATCCCCCGTTACTTGAAGCCGCCACGCCCGACGGAAACATCCAATTCGCGGATTTTCTTGCGCAAGGTGTTGCGGTTGAGGCCCAGAATCTGCGCCGCCTTGATCTGGTTGCCGCGGGTGACTTCCAAGGCCAGGGCGATCAGCGGACGCTCGACCTCCCTGAGCACCCGGTCATAAACGCCGGGCGGCGGCAGGCTGTCTTCGTGGCTGCCGAAATATTCGCGCAGATGCCGCTCGACCGAGGCCGACAGCCCCTCGCCGTCGCCGGCGCTCATGGCATCGCTGGCCGGCGCACCGCCGGCCAATTCGGCCTCGATCACCTCGATACCGATGACTTCCTGCGAATAAAGCGCGGCCAGACGGCGCACCAGATTTTCCAGTTCACGCACGTTGCCGGGCCAGCGATGACGCTTCAAGCGGTCCATGGCCTGAGAATCGATGCTCTTTTGCGGCAAGCCCTCGCTGCTGCCCTGGGCGAGGAAATGACGGATCAGTTCGGGAATATCTTCGGTCCGTTCGCGCAACGGCGGCAGACGGATAGGGACCACGTTCAAGCGATAGAACAGATCCTCGCGGAACAGGCCTTGGCGGATCAACTGGGTCAGGTCGCGGTGGGTGGCGGCGACGATGCGCACATTGGCGCGGATGGGGGTACGCCCGCCCACCGTGGTGTATTCGCCTTCCTGCAACACACGCAGCAACCGGGTCTGGGCCTCGGGCGGCATGTCGCCGATTTCGTCCAGGAAAAGCGTGCCGCCCTCGGCCTGCTCGAACCGACCGGTGGCCCGCTGGGTGGCGCCGGTGAAGGCACCCTTTTCATGCCCGAACAATTCGCTTTCGATCAGTTCGCGCGGGATGGCCGCCATGTTGATGGCGACGAACGGGCCGTTGCGGCGCTTGCCGTAATCATGCAGGGCGCGCGCCACCAGTTCCTTGCCGGTGCCCGATTCGCCGGTGATCATCACCGTCAGGTCGGTGCCCATCAACCGCGCCAAGGTGCGGTAGATTTCCTGCATGGCCGGCGAGCGGCCGATCAGCGGCAGCTTTTCCTCGTCATCGTCGCCGGGCTGACCTTCCGCCGGGGCCGAGCGCGGCGCCGTCAATGCGCGATTGACAACAGCCACCAGCTCCTTCAGGTCGAAGGGCTTGGGCAGATACTCGAAGGCCCCGCGCTGGGTGGCCTTGACGGCGGTCAGCAGGGTGTTTTGCGCGCTCATGACGATGATGCGCATGTCGGGACGGATTTTCTTGATGCGCGGCAGCAGGTCGAGACCGCTTTCATCGGGCATGACCACGTCGGTGATGACCAGATCGCCCTCGCCTTCCGACACCCAGCGCCACAGGGTCGAGGCATTGCCGGTGGTGCGCACCTCATAGCCGGCACGGCCCAAGGCTTGGGCCAAAACGGTGCGGATGCCGCGATCATCGTCGGCGACCAGAATAGTGGAATTGGTGGTCATCGTATCAGCCCTCGTCCCCTTCCTGAACCATGGGCAACATCACCTTGAACACGGTGCGGCGAGGCGTGCTGTCGAATTCGACAATGCCCCCCAGATCCCCCACGATTTTGGCAACCAAAGCCAACCCCAATCCAGTACCCGAAGGCTTGGTGGTGACGAAGGCATCGAACAGATGCGGACGCAGGTCATCGGGGATACCGATTCCATTGTCCTGAATACTGACCAGCAGCGGCAAGTGGCGGCGCACTTCGCTGCCCGGAACGGCCAGACGCACACCATGCTGGTAGGCAGTGGAAATGATGATTTCGCCGCCCTCGGACGGCACCGCCTCGGCGGCGTTCTTGACCAGATTGAGGAACAGTTGGATCAACTGGTCGCGGTCGCCGGCCACCGGCGGCAAGGACGGGTCGTAATTCTCGACAATGCGCACAGTGCGGGCAAAGCCGTTTTCGGCGATGCGGCGCACATGCTCCAGCACCTGATGGATGTTGACGGCGCCGCGTTCGACCATGGGCTTGTCCGAAAACACTTCCATGCGGTCGACCAGGGCAACGATGCGATCGGCCTCGTCGATGATCAGCCGGGTCAGCACCCGGTCGTCCTCGCTTGCCGCGCTTTCCAGCAACTGGGCGGCGCCGCGGATGCCCGACAGCGGGTTCTTGACCTCGTGCGCCAGCATGGCGGCCATGGCCGATACCGAGCGTGCCGCGTTGCGGCTGGACAACGACCCGCCGATTTTGAGGGCGATGGATTGTTCGTGCAGCGATAGGGCCACCAGACCGGGGCATTCGTTCACCGGTGCCGCCTGGACGGTGACGGTACGGTGGCCGGTGCGCGGGGTATCCAGGGAAATGCCGTGTTCCGACACCACCTGAGCATCGTTACGGGCCTGGTCGATCAGCGACAGAATGGGCGAATCGGGCGGCAGCAGATCGGTGATCGGCTTGCCCAGCAGATACGAGGCGCCGGATTGGAACAATTGCTCGGCCGAGGCGTTGGCATACTGAATCTTGTTCGCTGTATCGATCACCAGGATCGACGAGGCCAGCGCCCCCAGCACCACGGACGGATCGATGGAAGCAGCCTGAGGGCGGCGCAGCATGGCGGATACCTTCCCGATCATGCGGCCACCTTGTCCAGCAGCGGCAGATAAAAATCATGAATGGCCGCCCGCACGGCCTGGGCGTCGGACATCTTGTTGACGTGTGAACGGAACTCCGCCGAGCCGTGCAGCCCCTTGGAATACCAAGCGATATGCTTGCGGGCCATGCGCACGCCGGTGTCGGTGCCGTAATGGCTGAGCATGTCGTCGAAATGCTCCAGCAAGATGGCCAATTGCTGATCCAGCGCCGGATCGGTCGGGCGTTCGCCGGTGGCCAGATAATGGGCCACCTGACCGGGGAACCACGGACGGCCATAGGAGCCGCGCCCGATCATCACGCCGTCGGCGCCCGATTCCGCCAAGGCGCGGATGGCGTCGTCGATGGTTTCGATGTCGCCGTTGACGATCACCGGGATATCGACCGCGTCCTTGACCTGCCGGACGAACTTCCAATCGGCGGTGCCGGTATAGAATTGCTGGCGGGTGCGGCCATGAATGGTGACCATCTTGATCCCGGATTCCTGGGCGATCCTGGCCAGACGCGGGGCATTCAGCCGGTTGTGATCCCAGCCCATGCGGCATTTCAGCGTCACCGGCACATCCACTGCCCGGACGGTGGCCTCCATCAGCTGACCGGCCAAAATCTCGTCCTTCATCAAGGCCGAGCCGGCCTCGCCCTTGACCGCCACCTTTTTCACCGGGCAGCCCATGTTGATGTCGATGATGGCGGCGCCGCGATCGGCGTTCATGCGCGCCGCTTCGGCCATCACCTCGGGTTCACAGCCGGCAAGCTGCACCGACATGGGATGCTCCTCGGCGCAATTGCTGGCCATTTTCATGGTCTGGCGATTGGCGCGGATCATGGCCTGGCTGGCGATCATTTCGGAAACCACCAGGCCTGCGCCCATGCGCTTGACCAGACGGCGGCACGGCATGTCGGTGACCCCCGACATGGGCGCCAGGATCACCGGGTTGGGCAGGGTCACCGAGCCGATGGTGACCGATTTGCGAAAGGTATCGTGCATAACTGCGTATTTATTATGCAGACGCTGCGTAACGCAACGGCAAAAGCCGCTTGCCTACGGGAAATATGCCTAAAAGTGCCTCAATAAACCACTTGCGTGACAAATTTAACGCCAGGATATGCCAACGTAAGCAGCAGATACGCCACCAGCACCACCCGTGCCGCCAGTCGTCCGCGCACACCGCAGACCCGATGCCCGGTCAGCAACGCGCCGATCAGAACGAAAGCGATGATGGACAACAGGGTTTTGTGGTCGAAATGCAGAAGATGGCCGGTTTCCAGGAACTGGGTGGCCATACCCGAGGCCAGACCGCAGCCCAGCACCACCTCGGACAGCACCAACAGCCGCCCGGCCAGGGTCTCGCTTTGCAAAACCGCCGGCAACATGCGGGTCAGACGGGTCGGACGCTTGTGCTTGAGCGCGCGTTCCTGCAGGAACACCGCCAGCGACGCCACCGCCGCCAAGGTCAAAAGCGCATAGGTCAGCACCGCCGTCACAATATGCAGGTCCAGCCAGACATCCGGCGCCGCCCCGCTCAGCGGTCGCGCCTCGCCCTTGACCGCCGAGGCGAGGAAACCCAAGGCCAGCAGATAGGGCATCAGCAGCGGCGCCAGCCGCCAGCCGGTCTCGGTGCGGGCGGCGACCAGGGCGAACAGCAAGGCGCTGGCGGCGATGGACACCCACAGGCTGGTGCCCAGACCGGTTTGCCACGCGCCCCATAACAGATGCACCGACCATGCCGCCGGGCCGCTGATGGCCAACAGCAATGCCGCCCAGAACGGCCCATCGCGGCCCGCCCCCTGCCGCAGCGGGATGGCGGCGGCGGGAATCAGGCTGCACAGGGCGAGGGCATTGAGAAGATTGGTCGTCGGCATGGCGGCGACTATAGCATCCTTTAGCGCCAGGAAAAGGCCGTGCTTGGCAGCCGCCGACGAGATGATTAGGCTGCCGCCGGCAAGAACGGAGTGGATCATGGCAAAGACAGTGGCATTGGTGGTCGCCGCCGGGCGCGGGCGTCGTTTCGGCGGTGATATTCCCAAGCAATATCATGATCTTGCCGGGCGCCCGGTGTTGCGCCATTCCCTCGCTCGGCTGGCCGCCGACCCGTCCATCGCGGCCACTCGGGTGGTCATCCACCCCGACGACCAGGAACTTTATCAGGCGGCGGCCAAGGGATTGGCCCTGCTCGAGCCGGTTTTCGGCGGTGAAAGCCGTCAGGATTCGGTTCGTCTGGGGCTGGAAAGCCTGGCTGCCCTGGCCCCCGATCAGGTGTTGATCCATGATGGCGCCCGCCCCTTCGTCGATTGCGCCACCATAGCGCGGGTGATTGCCGCCCTGGCCGACCATGACGGCGCCCTGCCGGCCATCGCCGTGGCCGATACCCTGAAGCGCGGCAGCGAAGGCATGGTGCGGACCACCATCGACCGTACCGGGCTGTGGCGGGCGCAAACCCCGCAAGGGTTCCGCTTCGATGCGCTGTTGGCCGCTCATTGCCGGGCGGCGGGACAGGAATTGACCGACGATGCCGCCGTCGCCGAACACGCCGGGCTTGGCGTCGCCCTGGTGGCCGGCAGCGAGGACAATTTCAAGATCACCAGCACCGAGGATCTGGTCCGTGCTCAAGGCCGCTTCAGCGGCCAAGGCTATACGGTTTGCGGCAACGGCTATGACGTCCATCGTTTCGCGCCGGGAACCAAGGTGTGGCTGTGCGGCGTGCCGATTGCCCATGATCAGGGACTGGAGGGCCATTCCGACGCCGACGTCGCCTTGCACGCCTTGACCGACGCTGTGTTGGGGGCCATTGCCGCCGGCGATATCGGCGCCCATTTCCCGCCTTCGGACCCACAATGGCGCGGCGCCTCTTCCGACCGCTTCCTCGCCCATGCCGCCGGTCTGGTCGCCGGCCTGGGTGCCCGCATCGTCCATGTGGACGTCACCTTGATCTGCGAACGGCCCAAAATCGGACCCCATCGACCGGCCATGCGCACCCGCATCGGCGAAATCCTGGGGCTGCCCATGGATCGGGTCAGCGTCAAGGCCACCACCACCGAAGGTCTGGGCTTTACCGGACGAGGCGAAGGCATCGCCGCCCAGGCCACCGCCTCGGTCTGGCTGCCGGGTTAACGCGGTGCCGTTTCCGCCGCGATCCAGGCAAGAAAGTCCGGATTGCCGCCGCCAATGGGAAGGGCGACGATGCACGGACATTCATAGGGGTGAAGCTGGCGGATACGCGCCGTCAGCGCCGGAATGTGCGCGGCCATGGTCTTGAAAATCATCGCCACCTCGCCGTCCCGGTTCAGCTTGCCGTCCCACCAATAGACCGAGGTTATCGCGCCCAGGATATTGGCGCAGGCGGCCAGCCTTTCCCCGACCACGGCTTCGGCCAGGGCGACCGCCACATCGTGACCGGGCGCGGTAACATAGACCATCTGGGCTTGTTCACTCATGCTCGCTCTCCCCTTCCCACCTGGATAGTCGATGCAGCGCCGTGATGAATTCGGCCCATCTCAACTACATATGTCGATAGCGCAGTGTCGCTCCAGTTCGGCGACAATGATTTCCGCCGCTTCCGCCACCCCATCCGGAGTGGCAACCCGTTGCTTCGGCAGTGAAAACAACTTTTGCAGTAAGCCGGCAAGATCACCCATCAAGGCACCGGGCTGCGTGGCCAAGGCTTGCGTATGCCGGGCCAGCCAATCATCCAGATGCGGCGATTCCGGCCAATCGGGGCGGCTGGTATACAAAACCGGGGTTCCGACCATGGCCGCCTCGGTGAAAGTGCCATAGCCGGGCTTGGTCACCACCACGTCGACGGACGCGATCAGATCGCTGAAATGCAGGCCCGAGCGCCGCCAATGCACCATATCGGGTCTGGCAACGTCATCGGCGACCACCAACCACGACCAGCCCGGCATCGCAGGCCAATGGGTCAAATCCAGATCATGGCCAATACCGCCAAAGGCGATCAATCCAACCCGGTCCGCACCGGCCAGCCCCAGATTACGCCGCATCTCGACCTGTCGATCCTGGCCGATACGGGCGATGGGACCGATCTGAACCTGATTGGTCAGGCTCATCGCCTGTCCGGGCGTGCAGCGCAGAAAAGCTTGGGCACCGTGATAGGCGGCAAGCAGCTTTTCCAGCACTCGGGGCGCTTCCGGGCGATGACCAAGGTAATGGGCATACATGTCGGCCCAGTTCAGCGACGACAGGGCCAGAGCGGGAATACCCAAGCGGGCCGCCGCCGCCAAGGGGATGAAGGCGACATTGGACAAGACCAGATGCGGACGATCCAGCGCCATCCGCGCCGCATTGTCGGCAACCTCGGCATCGAAGCGATTGAACAGGTCCAGATAGCCCTGTGCACTGGCCTCCAGGTCGATGCCGGTGGCGGAAACCATGTGAAAGCCGAAATCAGCGATCTGGTCGACGTGACTGAAATGACGGTAACGACTGCGCAGAAAGTCCGGGTCGACCTGGGTCTGGATCGTCAGCCGCAAGGACGGAATACGCCGTTGGATTTCGGCGATGACCGGTGCGGTCATGGCGGTGTGGCCATAGCCATGGGGCGACAGGGCCAGCCAGAGATGAGGGGTCGCGGACATGGTTCATCGTCACCCAAATGATAAAGCCCTGAAACCTTGCGATTTCAGGGCTTTATAATGGTCGGAGCGGCGGGATTCGAACCCACGACCCCCAGTCCCCCAGACTGATGCGCTACCGGGCTGCGCTACGCTCCGACCGATTCGAGGATCACGGCAGTGACGCCGATTATCCAAGAATAGCTGCCAAACCAAGGGCTTGGCGGGGGTTCCACCGACGTTACCGCCGGAAGAGGGGCGCACTATACTCACGCCCCCGATGGGATGCAACCCTCAACGTTGCTTTGGACGCAGCAAAGATCGCATTTGTTCGAGCTCGTCCAGCAACAGGGCCAATTCCTGGCGGATTTCCGGGCGCAAACCGGCTTCGGCCGCCGGTTTCGCCGCCATCTCCGCTTCCAAATCCATGACCTGATGATCATCTTCTTCACCATCATCCATGATGGTGAAGTCGTCTTCCTCGACATCATCGGCCTGCGGCGGCAAATCAAGCTGCAATTCCGGCTCGTCGCCGGCCGGGGCCGCAGACGCCGCCGGGGTATCCTTGTGGCCACCCTCGCGCAACAGCTTTTGCACGCCCTTGATGGTATAGCCTTCACTGTACAGCAGATCGCGGATACGGCGCAGCAGCGCCACGTCCTCGGGCCGGTAATAACGGCGCCCGCCACCCCGCTTCAGCGGCTTGACCTGAGGGAACTTACTTTCCCAAAAACGCAGGACGTGCTGCGGCACGTCCAGGTCATCGGCAACTTCGCTGATGGTGCGGAAGGCGGATTCGGACTTACCGTTGCTGCGGCGCCCGGAGGATACGTCGCCGTCGCCGGTCATTACTTACCAGCCTTGGAAACCGGACCGTCGTTGATCTTCTTCTTGAGAAGCTGGGACGGGCGGAACACCAGAACCCGCCGGGGCAGGATCGGCACTTCTTCACCGGTCTTGGGATTGCGGCCGATGCGCTGCCCCTTGGAGCGCACGGCGAAGCTGCCGAAAGACGAAATCTTCACGGCTTCACCCTGGGCCAAGGCCTCGGCCACCTCTTCCAGCACGGCCTCGAGCAGATCCGAGGATTCGTTGCGGGAAAGCCCCACCTCCTGGTAGACGGCTTCACTGAGTTGGGCGCGAGTGATGGTGTTGTCCGACATGCCGAAAAGCCCCTTTCACGGGGGATCGTGGATTGGTCACCGACCCTATCCTGTCCCGGGAAAAGCGTCAATATCAAAGGGATGCAAGAAGACCCTTGCCTATGTGCGCAGGTCTGACTTATGGAGGTTACAGGCGAACCAGGGCAGAACCCCAGGTAAAGCCACCGCCCATGGCTTCCATCACCACCAGATCGCCCTTGTTCAGACGGCCATCGCTGACGGCGCTGTGGAAAGCCAGGGGAATGGAAGCCGCCGAGGTATTGGCATGCTGATCCACCGTCACCACCATGCGATCCATGGACAGCCCCAGCTTCTTGGCGGTGCTTTCCAGAATCCGGCGGTTGGCCTGATGCGGCACCACCCAATCGATGTCAGCGGCACTCAGATCATTGGCGCGCAAGGCCTCGCCCACCACCTGGGCCAGGTTGGTGACCGCGTGGCGGAACACTTCCTTGCCTTCCATGCGCAGATGCCCGACGGTCTGGGTCGAGGACGGACCGCCATCCACATGCAGCAAGCCATAGTGGCGACCATCGGAATGCAGATGGGTGGACAAGATGCCGCGATCCTGGTTGCCGCCCTTCTCCCACGAGCCGCGCAACACCATGGCGCCGGCACCGTCGCCGAACAGGACGCAGGTGCCGCGATCTTCCCAGTCAAGAATGCGCGAGAACGTTTCGGCACCGATCACCAGGGCGGTCCGGGCCTGCTCGGCCTTGATGAAATTGTCCGCCGTGGCCATGGCGAAGATGAAACCGGAACACACCGCCTGCATGTCGAAGGCGGCGCCGCCGGTCATGCCCAGGCGGCTTTGCACCTTGGTGGCGGTGGCGGGAAAGGTATTGTCCGGGGTGGCGGTGGCGACGATCAGCAAATCGACGTCGCTGCCCTTCAGGCCGGCGGAAGCCAAGGCGCGTTCGGCGGCGATGGTGGCCAGATCGGAGGTGGTTTCGCCATCGGCGGCGATATGGCGCTGGCGGATGCCGGTACGCTCGACGATCCAGTCATCCGAGGTATCGACCTTGGAGGCCAGTTCCGCATTGGTAACAATACGGGACGGCAGATAACTGCCGCTGCCGACGATCTGAGAACGCAGAATCATGGAAATGGTCACCCGTTGCCGGCAGCGCGTTGCGTAGGCGGATCCTGCGGATTCAACCGGTCGAATTCCTTGCGGATCCGCTCGTTATAGCCATGGGCCACCAGATCGACGGCGACGGCGATGGCATTGGCGAAGCCGAAGGCATCGGTGCCGCCGTGGCTCTTGACGGCGATGCCGTTCAACCCCAGGAACATGGCGCCATTGTAGCGACGCGGATCGGTCCGCATCTTGACCTTGTTCAAGGCATGCTTGGCGAAGATATAGCCGATCTTGGCCAGGATCGAGCTTTGGAACGCCTGGCGCAGGAACGACGAATAGAACTTCACCGTGCCTTCGGCGGTCTTGAGCGCGATATTGCCGGTGAACCCATCGGTCACCACCACGTCGACGGTGCCGGCACCGATATCGTTGCCTTCGACGAAACCATGGAAACGGATGGGCAAGGGCGAATCGCGCAGGGCAGCGGCGGCGGCCTTGACCGCGTCGTTGCCCTTCATATCCTCGGAGCCGACATTGAGCAGGCCGACCGACGGCTGCTCGAGGCCCAAGACGGCGCGGGCGAACACTTCGCCCATCACCGCGAACTCGACCAGATTGTTGGCATTGCAATCGACGTTGGCGCCCAGATCCAGCATCACCGTTTCCCCCTTTTCGGTGGGAAACAGGCCGGCGATGGCCGGGCGGTCAATACCGGGCAGCATGCGCAGCACGAACTTGGACACCGCCATCAAGGCGCCGGTATTGCCGGCGGAAACCACACCGGCGGCTTCGCCCTTGGCGACGGCATCGACCGCCAGCCACATGGACGAACGCCGACCGGTACGCAGAACCTGGCTGGGCTTGGCATCGTTGCTGACCGCCTCGTCGGTGTGACGAACGGTGCAGACCCCCTTGATCTCGGGCGCCTTCTCCAGCAACGGCTCGATCCGCTGGGCATCGCCGAACAGCAGATAGCGCACGTGCGGAAGACGGACGTGCGCAAGCCGCACCCCTTCGACCACCATCTCGGGAGCATGATCGCCACCCATGGCGTCGATGGATATGGTGACGGGTGCGCTCACGTCCGTGCGCTCCGTAAGAGATCAGCGGGAGATTTAGGCGTTGGCTTCGGCCTGGGCGACGACTTCGCGGCCGTCATAGTGCCCGCACGAGCCGCACACATGATGGGGCAGCTTCACTTCGCCGCAATTGGGGCATTCGACCACCGAAGCCGACGGCAGCGCGTGGTGGGCACGGCGCATGTTGCGGCGGGACTTGGAGGTCTTTTTCTTCGGGACAGCCATTTTCTCGTACTCTCTGCTCAGAAGCCCTGACGGGGAAAGGGAGGTTTATTAGCCAAAAAGTGTCCAAGGAGCAAGGGTTTGCTGACCCCTGCTACTTCTTTTTTTCCCGCAAGCCGGCAAGAGCCGCGAACGGACTGACCTTAACTTCGACCACTTCGGGCTCGGCGACCACCTCCGGCAGGGCGGCTCCGGCCTTGCGGGGAAAGGGATCCAAGGCCAAAGCGAGATGCTCGGCAACCACTTCGCCCACGTCAATGGCGCCATCCACCAGGGGTTCCGGCGGATCGTCGTCATCCATGGACAAATCCAGCTCCATAGTATCGGACTCTTCGCTGCCGCCAAAGGTCATCGTAAAAGTTTCATCAACCTCTTGCTCCAGCGGCTCCAGCGTCACCACGCAGGTTTGCGTCACCTTGGCCCGCAAACGACCGTCGAGGCGGAACAAGGTGCCGTTGTCCATGGCCCGCAAACGCACCGATGCCACCAGCGAGTGCACAGCGACGATGCCGAAACGTTCGGCCAAACCAGCGCATTCCTCGGGCTTGGCCTCGACCTCCATATCGATGCCGCGGGTGGGAATGACGTCGACCAGGACCGGGCGGGAAAATTCGGGGGTGTACTCCATCACGCTCATCCGGCCACCTGAATAAAAGTCACCGAACCGGCCAGCAAGGTCGCGTCGGCGATGGTGTCCAAATGCGCCATCTGGGCCAGCACATAGGCGGCCATGCGATCCTCGGTCTCGGCGGGTACCGTGACGCCCTGGTAGAGGTTGCGGCCCAAGGCCTGCTGCAACGCCCTGCCCCCCTGCCCCAGCGCCTTGTCATAGGCGGCGGTGCGGCCATAGAAGGCCTCGGCCATGCGCTGCACCCGCTTGCCGATGCCGGTATCGGTCACCCCCATCTCCCGCAGGTTCTGATCCATGTCGTTGAACATGAAATCAAAGGTTTCCTGGGACAGTTCGCGCAAGCCGCCGTCGTCACCCTTGCCCAGGCGCCGAAACAGCATGTAGGCGTGCAGGATGATCATGTCATAACGCCCCTCCAGGGTGTCGGCCACCCCCAGGTCGCTATAGAAGGCCGGCTGGCGCGATTGCTCGACCAGGGCGACATAGAGGGCATTGGCGGCATCGTCGAAACGCCGGCGTTTGAAAAATCGGCTGAAGGGCATCTGCGGTCCTGATTGTGGGTCTGGTCGCCCGCGGCGAGCGGCGGGGTCGTTGACAACCCGTCACCACGGGGTGCAATCTTCGCCATCTTTGGACACGGAGCCCGTCTCCGTCAATGCCCAGACGTGATTGCGACCATGAAGAAGATATTCCGCACCGCTTTGCTGGCCGCCGTCATCGGCGGGATCGCCGCTTGCACGCCCACCATCGACAATCGCGGCAATCTGCCGCATCCCGAGGATCTGGCCAAGATCACCGCCGGTAAAACCAGCCGCGAGGAGGTTCAGGCCTTGCTGGGCACGCCATCGTCGGTCATGCCCTATGGCGACGAAAGCTGGCAATATATCTCGGCGGTTTTCGAGACCACCGCTTTTTTCAAGCCGGAACTGAAGGACCGCAAGGTGGTGTCGGTCAATTTCGATATGGCCGGCATCGTCAAGACCGTGACCTACAAGGAATTGCAGGACGGCAAGGAAATCGTCCTGGTCGACCGCGAAACCCCGACCGCCGGCAAGGAACTGGGAATCCTCGAGCAGTTGATGGGCAATATCGGTCGCTTCTCCAAACCGGAAAGCGGCGGCAGCCTGGGTGGCATGGGCCGCAACTGATAAAAAAAGCCCCGGTCAGTGATGACCGGGGCTTTGATTTTAAAGGCTAGCCTGCTAGCCGGAGACCATGGCCAGCAACAAGATGGCGACGATGTTGATGATCTTGATCATCGGGTTGACGGCGGGGCCGGCGGTATCCTTGTAGGGATCGCCGACAGTGTCGCCGGTCACCGCCGCCTTGTGGGCGTCGGAGCCTTTGCCGCCGAAATTACCGTCTTCGATGTACTTCTTGGCATTATCCCAGGCACCACCGCCCGAGGTCATGGAAATGGCCACGAACAGGCCGGTGACGATGGTGCCCAACAGCATGGCGCCCAGGGCGGTGAAGGCGGCGACCTGACCGGCGGCCATGGTGATCACCGCGAACAGCACGATGGGCGACAGCACCGGCAGCATGGACGGAATGATCATTTCCTTGATCGCCGCCTTGGTCAGCATGTCGACGGCACGCCCGTAATCGGGTTTGCCGGTGCCTTCCATGATGCCCGGGATTTCCTTGAACTGACGCCGAACCTCGACCACCACCGAAGCGGCGGCGCGCCCCACCGCCATCATGCCCATGGCACCGAACATGTAAGGCAGCAGGCCACCAATGAACAGGCCGACCACCACATAGGGGTCTTCCAGGCTGAAGGTGACCTTGATATCGGGGAAATAATGCTTGAGATCCTCGGTATAGGCCGCGAACAGCACCAGGGCGGCCAGGGCGGCGGAACCGATGGCATAGCCCTTGGTCACCGCCTTGGTGGTATTGCCGACGGCGTCGAGCGCGTCGGTGATCTTGCGCACATCCTTGGGCAGTTCCGCCATTTCGGCGATACCGCCGGCATTGTCGGTGACTGGGCCATAGGCGTCGAGGGCGACGATCATACCGGCCAGGGCCAGCATGGTGGTGGCGGCGACGGAAATGCCGAACAGGCCCGCCACCGAGTAGGTGGCCAGGATGGCGACGCAGATGACCAGAACCGGCAGTGCCGTGGATTCCATGGACACCGCCAGCCCCTGGATGACGTTGGTGCCGTGGCCGGTGGTCGAGGCCTGGGCGACGCTGCGCACCGGACGATAATCGGTGCCGGTGTAGTATTCGGTGATCCACACCAGCAGGCCGGTAACCACCAGGCCGAACATGGCGCAGACGAACAGGTTGAGACCGGTGACCGGACGACCGCTCATGTCGTAGACGGCATTGAAGCCGCCGAAGGCGATCATGATGGTGCCGGCGATCAGAACGACGGACAACAAACCGGTGACGATCAGGCCCTTGTACAAGGCCTTCATGATGTTGCCGGAATCGTCGAGCTTGACGAAGAAGGTGCCCACCACCGACGACAGGATGCACACCGCGCTGATCACCAGCGGGAAAGACATCATCGCCGCCTTGTCGGCAGCCCCCAGGAAGAAAATAGAGCCCAGCAGCATGGTGCCGACGATGGTCACCGCATAGGTTTCGAACAAATCGGCGGCCATGCCGGCGCAATCGCCCACATTGTCGCCCACGTTGTCGGCGATCACCGCCGGATTGCGCGGGTCATCTTCGGGGATGCCGGCCTCGACCTTACCCACCAGATCGGCGCCCACGTCGGCGCCCTTGGTGAAGATGCCACCGCCCAGACGGGCGAAGATGGAAATCAGCGACGCACCGAACGACAACGCCACCAAAGCTTCCAGAACGTCGCGCGGCGGCGTGCCGGTAGCCTTGAGGATGGCGTAATAGCCGGCCAGTCCGATCAGCCCCAGGCCGACCACCAGCATGCCGGTGATGGCGCCAGAGCGGAAGGCGACGTCGAGGGCCTGCTGCATGCCGCCGCTGCGGGCGGCTTCGGTCGTGCGGACGTTGGCGCGCACCGAAACATTCATGCCGATATAGCCGGCGGCGCCCGACAAAATGGCGCCGATCAGAAAGCCAAAGGCCTGAAAGCCCCCCAAACGGGCGAACAGAATGACGAAAATGACCGCGCCGACGATGGCGATGGTCGTGTATTGACGGTTCAGATAGGCACGCGCACCTTCCTGGATGGCCCCGGCGATTTGCTGCATGCGCTCGGTCCCGGTGGATGTCGCCATCACCGATTTGAACGCCCATGCACCATAAAGCAGGGCCGCGAGGCCGCATGCCAGTACGAAAATATCTGTCATGTTGGTTCGATCCCCTTAGCCTGCGTTAACGACTTCGACGCCCTTGAACGCTTGCGGCAGTTGCTAAAGGCCGAAAGGAGGACGACGCAAGGTCATTAAACGCTGCCAGATAAACTGGTGGTTGGCAACGGGGTGTAGCGGTTTGTCATCGGATTTTAGAAATAGACTGTCCAATCCATGGGGATTTTGGGATGCTTCCAACAACAACCCTCAAAATCCCGCTAAAACATCCACCCGATTTCAAGCAATATTGCGATGCAGCACTACTTGATCGAGGATTGGTCGATTAGAACAGCCTTAACAAAGCCGGCACCTATGGTTTTTTCCGTCAGCTTCAGCAGACGCTGACTGACCGTCGGCGGATCAAGCCGGCGGCCATTGCGCAAATGAATGGGCAGATATTCCATCATATCCTGCAAATAGGCGCTCTGTAACCGTGGGATATTCTGGGCGACGATTTCACGCTTCTCGAAGGGAACCTCGAGCCGCAGGATCATCTCGACTTGCTTACGCACCTCGTGCTCTTCGATCACCGGCACGGACAGCAGGCCATATTCCACATAGGATGGCGGCGCGACGGTGGGCTTGACCTCGGCTCCTGGGACGGAGGGGGCATTGCCGATCAGGACGTTGAATTTCTCCAACGGATCGATACCCCAGAAATACAGGCCGCCGACCAGGCCACCCATGACCAGCAGAAAAGCAATGACGATGAAAATCAACCTGACCACTGCTCTTCCCCCGCATCGGTGAAATGCCGCCAGCCCTCATGGGCCACGGCGACGGCATTCCCATCCCGGTCCACCACCCGAACCCCCTGCCCCGCGCCCATGGTGCCGATAACGGTCAAGGCGATTCCGGTATGGGCGGCAAGGCGCTGTATTGCGCCGGCCTCGGATTGCGGCGCGGTAAAAAGCACTTCGTAATCATCGCCTCCGCCCAGGATCGTGGCAAGACAGGAATTGTCGGCGGCCAGGGCGGTCTGCGCCGGCGGGGATAAAGGCAGCAAATCAACCCGGATTTCCGCCGCCAGCCCCGATTGCCGGGCCATGTGTCCCACATCCTGGATCAGACCATCGGATACATCCATGCCGGCATGGGCCAGACCGATCAGCCCGGGGCCGATGGTGACGCGGGGCTCGGGCAGCAGATACCGGGCGATCAGGTGATCGCGGCAAGACGTGGACAGGTGCGGCAAGCCGCCCTGACGGGCAACCAGCCCCAGGGCGGAATCGCCCAGGCTGCCGCTTAGCCATATCTGGTCACCAGCAACGGCGCCAGAGCGCAGCAAGGCGCGGCCCTGCGGCACCTGACCGAAGGCGGTCAGCGTCAGGGTCAGCGGACCGGGGGTGGCGACGGTATCGCCGCCGATCAGGGCAATGGAGAAGGCTCGGCAATCCTCGGCCAGCCCTTGGGCGAAGCGGCGCAGCCAGACGCCGTCGGTGGCGTGGGGAAAAGCGGCGCTCAGCATGATGGCGAAAGGCTGAGCCCCCTTTGCCGCCAGATCCGACAGATTAACGCGAATCAGCTTGCGGGCGATCAGGTCCGGTGGGTCGTCGGCGAAGAAATGAACGCCGGCGACCATGGAATCCATGGTCAAAACCAATTGCCGCCCCGATGGAACATCCATCAGGGCGGCATCATCGGTCAAACTGAGGGCACCGGGATAGGATGCCGATAACGGGGCAAACAGTTCGGCGATCAGAGCGAATTCGTCGGGAGCGCCGGGCACCGGGGGATTACGACGCCGCAGCGCCGCCACCTTCGAATTCCGCCGGGCGCAGCGCCCGGGCCATGCGGTCCATGACGGCATTGACCAAGCCCGGTTCGGGGCCGGAATAGAAAGCGTGGGTCACGTCCACATATTCGGTGATGGCGACGCGGGCCGGAGTTTGCGGGCGGGCCTTCAACTCGTAGGCACCGGCCCGCAGGATGGCGCGCAGCACCGATTCCAGGCGGTCGACGGTCCAGTCGCGGGCCAGACCACGGGCGATATGGGCATCCAGGTCACCGCCGTCGAACGAGGCGCCGCGCACCAGCAGCGCCACCAGATCCATGTCGGGTTCGGCCAATTTGCCGCGCGGTTCGGAGTCCAGGCGCTGACGGAATTCCACCAGCGCCTGCTCGGCGGTGACGCCGGTGATTTCCATGGAATACAGCGCCTGCACCGCCGCCAGACGGGCGGCGGAACGGCGGGTGGCGCCGGGATTGGGTTTGCGCAATTCGGTTCTTCTCTAGCTCAGTTGCAATTCGCGTTTGATTTCCAGCATGCGCAACGCCGCTCGGGCGGCTTGGCCGCCCATGTTCTTGCGGGCGGGATCGGCACGCTTCAAGGCTTGGGCCTCGTTATGAACGGTCAGCACGCCGTTGCCCAGGGCCAAATGATGGCGCAGCGACAATTCGGTGCAGCCGCGCATGCATTCGGTGCAAACATGATCGTAATGATCGCTCTCGCCCTTGATGGCGGTGCCCAGCACCACATAGCCGTCATAGGGCTTGCCCGAGGCGACCATGAATTCCAAGGCCGCCGGAATTTCCAGCACGCCCGGAATGGTCACCACCTGATGGGTGGCGCCGGCCTCGTTCAGGGCCTGCACCGCCCCGGCCAGCAGCATGTCGGCCAGATGATCGTAGAAACGGGCCTCGATGACCAGGATATGGGCGTTCATGGCTATTTCACCTCGATGGGGCGCTGCTCCACCACCTTGAGGCCGAAGCCTTCGAGGCCGATGATGGTCTTTTGCGTGTTGGACAGCAGGATCATTTCCTCGACCCCCAAATCCAGCAGGATCTGGGCGCCGACACCATAATCGCGCAATTCCGCCGGGGCCGGCTTGGAATCGAGCTGGGCGCGGATGCTGTCGGACAGGCTGGTCGGACGCGGCTCGCGCACCAGAACCACCACGCCACGGCCATGAGCGGCGATGGTTTCCATGGCGGAATGAAGCTGTCCGGCCTTGCCCGAGCCCTGGTCACCCAACACGTCATCCAGGATGTTGACGGCGTGGACGCGCACCATCACCGGGCCTTCGCCGGAAATCTCGCCCTTCACCAGGGCGATATGTTCGGCGTAAGCCACCTGGTTGACATAGACGACCATGCGCCAGTCGCCGCCCCAGGTGGAATGGAAGGCGGATTCCACCTCGCGGCGGACGATCTTGTCGTGGCGACGGCGATAGGCGATCAGGTCGGCGATGGTGGCGATCTTGAGGCCATGAAACTGGGCGAACTTCACCAGATCGGGCATGCGCGCCATGGTGCCGTCGTCGTTCATGATCTCGCAGATCACGCCGGACGGGTTGAGCCCGGCCAGACGGGAAATATCCACCGCCGCTTCGGTATGACCGGCGCGCACCAGGGTGCCGCCGTCACGGGCCATCAGCGGGAAGACGTGGCCGGGGGTGACGATGTCGCCCACATCCTTTTCCGGGTCGATGGCCACCTGCACGGTGCGCGCCCGGTCGGCGGCGGAAATGCCGGTGGTCACCCCTTCCTTGGCCTCGATGGAGACGGTGAAGGCGGTCTGCATGCGGGTGCCGTTATCGGCGCTCATGGGCTTCAGGCCCAAAATCTCGCAACGGGCCCGGGTCATGGACAGGCAGATCAGGCCGCGACCGAACTTGGCCATGAAATTGATGGCGTCGGGGGTGGCCATCTGGGCGGGGATGACCAGATCACCCTCGTTTTCGCGGTCCTCGTCGTCGACCAGAATGAACATGCGGCCCTGGCGGGCCTCTTCGATGATCTCTTCGATCGGCGACAGGTAAGAATGATATTCCGAGACCACGGGCCTATTCCTTGTCGAGAAGCCGGGCGACATACCGGGCCAGCATGTCGATTTCCATGTTAACGCGGTCGCCTTGGCGCAAACGGCCAAAGGTGGTCACCGCCTGGGTATGCGGTATCACATTGATACCGAAACGCCGTCCGTCAACCTCATTGACCGTCAACGACACGCCATCCAGCGCCACGCTGCCCTTGGGGGCGACGAATTTAGCAAGGTTTTCAGGGGCTTCGAAGACGAAGCGCTTGGATTCATTTTCATCGGTAATCGACACTACGGTGGCGACGCCGTCCACATGACCGGAAACGATATGCCCGCCCAACTCGTCGCCCACCTTCATGGCGCGTTCCAGGTTGATGCGTCCGCCCTCGACCCAATCGCCCAAGGTGGTCTTGGAAATGCTTTCCGCCGACACCTCGACCGCGTACCAATCGGCGCCCTTGTCGACGATGGTCAGACAGACGCCGTTATGGGCGATGGAGGCGCCGATATCGATACCGTTCAGATCATAAGCCGTGTTGATCTCGAAACGGGTCTCCTTGCCAGCGTTGCGGACAACACGACGAATTGCGCCCAAATCGGTGACGATGCCGGTGAACATCGGCCGCTACTCCTTAGATTTTTCGGTAATTTTCGACAAGATCGGCACCGATGCGGCGGACATCGACACATTCAAATCCAGGCATCTGCGACAGGTGATCGACGCCGAACGACACCGCCGCCGGCAGGCCATCGCCGCCCATGATGCGGGCGGCGCGGAACCACACCAGACGGTCGACCAGCCCCTGGCGCAGCAAGGTGGCGGTCAGATGGGCGCCACCTTCCACCAAAACGCGGGTGATGCCGCTTTCGGCCAGAACCCGCATGGCCTGATCCAGGTCAAGACCTTGGTCGTTGGCGGGCAGTTCGACCACATCGACACCGGATTCCTCGTACGCCTCGCGGCGGTCCTGTTCGGCCCCTTCCTGGGTCAGCACCCAGGTGGCCACATCGTTGGCAGTGCTGACCAGCTTGCTGGTCAAGGGCAGCCGCAGACGGCCATCGACGACGATGCGCACGGGCGAACGCTCGGACAGGCCGGGCAAGCGGCAGGTCAGTTCCGGGTCATCGGCCAGCACGGTACCGCTGCCGACCATGATGGCGTCGGTTTCGGCCCGCAGCAGATGGCCGGCCTGACGGGCGGCGGCACCGGTGATCCAGCGGCTCTCGCCGCCATGGGTGGCGATGCGGCCATCCAAGGTGGTGGCCAGCTTGACGGTGACCAGCGGGCGCCCCCGGGTGACTTTCGATAAAAACCCGGCGTTCAGTTCCGCCGCTTCCTCGGCCATCATCCCGGTGACCACATTCAGCCCAGCGGCTTGCAAAAGGGCGATGCCGCGACCGGCGACGCGGGGATCGGGGTCTTGGATGGCCACCACGACCCGGCGGATACCGGCGGCGACCAGAGCTTCGGCGCAAGGCGGGGTTTTGCCGTGATGGGAACACGGTTCCAGCGTCACATAGGCGGTGCCGCCGCGCGCCAGAGCCCCGGCCATGGCCAGGGCCTCGGTTTCCGCATGCGGGCGCCCGCCCGGCTGGGTCCAGCCGCGACCGACGACACGACCATCGGCAACGATAACGCAGCCGACGGCGGGATTTGGCCAGACGTTGCCCAGTCCGCGCTTGGCCAGGGCCAGCGCGGCACGCATATGGGCGCGGTCGCCGTCAGAGATCGTCGTCGTCGCCACCCACCATCTTTCCCAGGAAATCCTCGAAGTCCTTGGCTTCGCGGAAGTTGCGGTAGACCGAGGCGTAACGGACATAGGCGACCTTGTCCAGGTCCATCAGGACGTCCATCACCAACTCGCCGATATATTTGGACGGCACTTCGTTTTCGCCCATGCTTTCCAGGCGACGATGAATGCCGTTGGCGATGCGCTCGACCTGTTCTTCCTCGACCGGACGTTTGCGAAGGGCAATGCGCAGCGACTTCAGCAATTTGTCGCGATCGAAGGGCGAGCGCGAGCCGTCCTTTTTAATGACCACCAGATCACGGATCTGTACACGCTCGAAAGTGGTGAAACGCGACCCGCATTCCGGGCAGGACCGGCGGCGACGGATGGCCGAATTATCCTCGGTCGGCCGCGAATCCTTCACCTGGGTATCGTCGTGGCCACAAAATGGACAGCGCATACGTCACTCCCCCCACATGGAAGACCGGAGCCTTGGCGGGTCCAAGGCTCCGGCATTTTTTGGTTATTGGTAGATCGGGAACCGGCGGCACAGCTCGGTCACTTCGGCCCGGGCCTTTTGTTCCGCCGCCGAATTGTCTTCCGGATTGGCGGCCAGGCCGTCGAGAACGTCGCCGATCAGTTCGCCCACCTTGGTGAATTCGGCAACGCCGAAGCCGCGGGTGGTCGCCGCCGGGGTGCCCAGGCGCACGCCCGAGGTGATGGTCGGCTTTTCCGGGTCAAACGGGATGCCGTTCTTGTTGCAGGTCATGCCGGCATGTTCCAGGCTGGCTTCCGCCGCCTTGCCGGTCAGCTTCTTCGGCCGCAGATCGACCAGCATCAGGTGCGAATCGGTGCCGCCGGAAACGATGGCCAGACCACGGCGCACCAGGGTATCGGCCAAGGCGCGGGCATTGGCGACCACCTGATGGGCGTAATCCTTGAAATCGGGGCGCAGCGCCTCGCCGAAGGCCACCGCCTTGCCGGCGATGACATGCATCAGCGGACCGCCCTGGATACCGGGGAAAATGGCCGAGTTGATCTTCTTGGCGATGGCTTCGTCATTGGTCAGGATCATGCCGCCCCGGGGACCGCGCAGGGTCTTGTGGGTGGTGGTGGTGACCACATGGGCATGGGGGAACGGGCTGGGATAGGACCCGCCGGCGACCAGACCGGCGAAGTGGGCCATATCGACCATGAACAGGGCCCCCACCTCGTCGGCGATCTTGCGGAAGCGGGCGAAGTCCAATTCACGCGGATAGGCCGAGCCGCCGGCGATGATCAGCTTAGGCTTGTGTTCCTTGGCCAGGGCTTCCACTTCGTCGAAATCGACGCGGGCGTCTTGCAGGCGCACACCGTACTGGATGGCCTTGAACCACTTGCCCGACTGGTTGGGAGCGGCGCCATGGGTCAGGTGGCCGCCGGCGGCCAGGCTCATGCCCATGATGGTGTCGCCGGGCTGCAGCAGCGCCATGAACACGCCCTGATTGGCCTGCGAACCCGAGCTGGGCTGGACGTTGGCGAAAGAGCAGCCGAACAACTGACAGGCGCGGTCGATGGCCAGCTTCTCGACGATGTCGACGAACTCGCAACCACCGTAATAACGCTTACCCGGATAACCTTCGGCATATTTGTTGGTCAGCACCGAGCCTTGGGCTTCCAGAACCGCCCGCGACACGATGTTTTCCGACGCGATCAGCTCGATCTGGTCTTGCTGGCGCGACAATTCCTTGGAAATGGCGGCGAACACGTCGGCATCGCTGTCGGCCAAGGAGGTGCGGAAGAAAGCGTCTGTTTTGGTCATCGTCGGACTTTCGTTAGAGCAATGTCAGCTTCAGGCGTGGCCGATTTCGGCCAGTTTCAGGCTTGGCCGTTCTCGGCCAGTTTGGCGACGCGGCGCGCATGGCGACCGCCTTCGAATGGGGTGGCGAGAAAAATCTCGACGCATTCCTTGGCCACTTCCGGGCCGGTGGTACGTCCGCCCAGGACCAGGACGTTGGCGTCATTGTGCAGCCGGCACATGCGCGCACCATAGGAATCGTGGACCAAGGCGGCGCGCACATGGGCGAAACGGTTGGCGGCAATGGAAATGCCGATGCCGCTGCCGCACATCAGAACACCGCGGGTGGCGCGGCCATCCTTCAGCGCCTGGGCCATGGCGACGGCGAAATCAGGATAGTCCACGGATTGGCCGTCATGGGCGCCAAGGTCAAGGACCCCGAACCCCTTTTCCTGCAGCAAGGCGGCCACCATGGCCTTCATTTCCAGGCCGCCGTGATCGGAAGCAAGCGCGATGATGTCCTTGGTCATGACCGGGGTTCCGAAATTTTCGTCAGACAGATGGGCTACATACCATATGTCCGCACAGCTTGCCAATGCGCCACCAACTCATGGGGTATTCGCCGGGCACGGGGGTGCCCCTGTCCAACTGGGGGAATGCTTCGCGTTGCAGCCAAACAATGATGAAAAATATCCTTGGTCCAGTATTCCCCCCCTGACCAATAGCTAGGGGCTTTTACTGATCCGGGCAATCATACCAAGAACTCGTTATTCACCGTCATCAAAATGGAATTGACTCAAAAGACCTGTCATGCGTTCATTATCAACCTAAGGGAAATAACCGGGTGCCGGACCAAGACCATGACCGACAATATCTCCGACAAGATCAGCCACGATGACATTTTGCGCATGGCTGTCGACGTGGTTTCTGCCTATGTCAGCAACAATCCGTTGCCTGCCGGTCAGATCCCCGAGATCATCAATACCGTATACAATTCGCTGGCCGCCCTTGACGGCGCCCCGGTGGAAACCAAAAGTGAAGCGCCCAAGCCGGCCATTTCGGTGAAGAAGTCGGTGCATCCCGATTACATCGTCTGTCTGGAAGACGGCAAGAAGCTGAAGATGCTGAAGCGCCATCTGCGCACCACCTACAGCATGACCCCCGACGAATACCGGGCCAAGTGGGGCCTGCCGCCCGACTATCCCATGGTGGCGCCCAATTACGCCGCTCAGCGTTCCGATTTCGCCAAAAAGATCGGCCTGGGCCGCAAGGTCAGCGAACCCGAGGAAAAGGCCGTGCCCGCCCCGACGCGGCGCAAGACCACCAAGTAAGCCGCAGCCCCCCTTTTTCGGGCCGGACGGAACGCCTCGCGCAAGCGGGGCGTTTTTATTTTGTCCCTATGGCGATTGACCAGGGTCAGAGACTTCCGTGGGCACGTCGCTCAGGCTGATCGACATCATCCGATCGCGGGAGAATGCAAGTGAACGAGGCACAGATCACCCTGGCCTTCATGACCGTCGCCATCTTGTTCACCGCTGGCCTGCTGAAACGCAACAAGGCCTTGGGGACCAAGGCCTTGTTGTTAGTCATCGTCTCGACCTTGATCGTCGCGTCATTCCTGTTCCTGACCCTGTGAGGCCACCGCCGCCTGACCGTGCCGGGTCTTCTTGGCCAGTAGGGTATAGGCCACCGGCACCACGAACAGGGTGAAGAAGGTGCCCACCGTGATGCCGCCGACGATGACCCAGCCGATCTGCTGGCGGCTTTCGGCGCCGGCGCCATGGGCCAAGGCCAGGGGGATGGCCCCCAGCACCATGGCCCCGGTGGTCATCAGGATAGGCCGCAGGCGCAAGGCGGCGGCCTCCACCACCGCTTCCATCATCGGTTTGCCCTGATCGCGCAACTGGTTGGAAAACTCGACGATCAGAATGCCGTGCTTGGTGATCAGGCCGATCAGCGTCACCAGACCGATCTGGCTGTAGACGTTGATGGTGCCGCCGGTCAGCTTGAGCGCCGCCAGGGCACCGGCCATGGACAGGGGCACGGTCAGCATGATGACGAACGGATCGACGAAGCTTTCGAACTGCGCCGCCAGCACCAGATAGATGAACAACAGCGCCAGAGCGAAGGTCATCCACATGGCCGAGCTCGACGATTTGAACTCGCGCGACGGGCCGTTGTAATCCAACTGCGAATTGCCCGGCAGCACGCGGGCGGCGATGGCCTCCAGCTCGGTTACCGCCTGGCCCATGGTGTAGCCGGGGGCCAGATTGGCGCTGATGGTGGCGGCGCGCAACTGGTTGAAGTGGTTGAGTTCGCGGGCGGCGACGCCTTCATGCAGGCTGAGCAGATTGGACAATTGCACCATGTCGCCCTTGTCGCCGCGCACATAGATGTTGGTCATGTCATTGGGATTGCGGCGATCCACATCGGCCACCTGGACGATGACGTCGTATTGCTCGCCTTCGCGCTTGAAGCGGGTGACCTGACGACCGCCCAGCATGGTTTCCAAGGTGCGTCCGACCACATCCACCGACGAACCGATGTCGGAAATGCGGTCGCGGTCCATGGCCACCTTGATCTGCGGCTTGTTGAGCTTGAGATCAGAATCCAGGCTGATCAGGCCGGGAATCTTCATGGCCTCGGCCATGAAGGCATCGTTGACCTTTTGCAGATCCTCATAGGTACCGGCGGTCTGGATCACCACCTGCAACGGCTTGGACGAGGCTTTTTCGCCTAAGGAAGGCGGATTGACGGCAAAGGCCAACATGCCGGGCACGCTCATCAGCTTGGGCATCAGACCGCTGGCCACTTTCATCTGCGAGGTGCTGCGCTCGCTCCAATCCTTGATGCGGACGAAGGCCAGCATCTGGTTGACCACGGGGACGCCGGTGATGACGAAATAGCGTTCGACCACCGGCACGTCGGCGATGAAGCGTTCGACCATGCGGGAATATTTGTCGATATTGCCGATGGTGGCGCCTTCGGGGCCGATGCCGATGACCACCACGGTGCCGCGATCCTCGGTCGGCGTCAGCTCGGATTTGAGCGAGCCGAACAGGAACACCGCCGACACCGCCACCGCCCCGCCCAAAACGACGATGCCGGCGCGCTTGGCCAGCGACCTGCCCAGCAAGCGGCGATAGCCGGCGGTCATGCCCTCGAGGAAGTTTTCGATCAGCAGATAGATGCGGGAGTGCTTGGTCTCGTGCCGCAGCAGGCGCGAGCACATCATCGGCGACAAGGTCAGGGCGGCGAAGCCCGACACCATCACCGCCGCCGCCAGGGTCAGGGCGAATTCCACGAACAATTTGCCGGTGCGCCCGGTCATGAAGGCCAGGGGCACATAGACGGCGGCCAGGGTGATGGTCATGGCGATGACGGCGAAAGCGATCTCGCGTGAGCCGTCCAGCGCCGCCTTGACCGGCTCCACCCCCTCCTCGATATGACGGAAGATGTTTTCCAACACGACGATGGCGTCATCGACCACCAGACCGATGGCCAGCACCATGGACAGCAGGGTCAAGGTGTTGATGGTGAAGCCCAAGACGTACATCAGGGCGAAGGCGCCGATCAGCGACACCGGAATGGTGACCAGTGGAATCAAAGTGGCGCGCACCGTGCGCAGGAAGAAGAAGATGACCAGCACCACCAGGATGACCGCTTCGACGATGGTGCGGAACACCGCCTCGATGGAGCGTTCGATGAACACCGAGCTGTCATAGCCCACATCCACACTCATGCCTTCGGGCAGGTTTTCGCGGATTTCCGGCAACACGCCGCGCACGGCGCTGGAAACGTCGAGCGGATTGGCCACCGATTGCTTGACCACGCCCAGAGCCACCGCCGACGAGCCGTTGAAGCGGGTGACCCGGCGCTCGTCCTGCGGCCCGATCTCGACCTTGGCGATGTCACCCAGACGGATGGGATAGCCCTTGCTTTCGGCCAGGATGATGGCGCTGAACTGTTCCGGCGTCTTCAGATCGGTTTCCGACAGCACGGTGAATTCGCGTTCCGCCGATTCGATGCGGCCCGCCGGCACTTCCAAATTCTGGCGCTTCAGCGCGTTTTCCACGTCTTGGGGGGTCATGCCATAGGCGGCCATGCGCACCCGGTCGAGCCAGATGCGCATGGCGTATTTGCGCTCACCGAAAATGCGAATGTCGGCGACACCGGTCAGGTTCTGCAAGCGGGTGCGGACGAAACGCCAAGCATAATCGGAGACGAACAAAGCGTCGTGGCGGTCGGACGAAAAAGCCAGATAGATGATCGGTTGGGCGTCGGCCTCGACCTTGGCGATCACCGGCTCTTCCACATCCTCGGGCAGCTTGCCGCGCACGCGGGCGACGCGGTCGCGCACGTCCGAGGCGGCGGAATCGGCGTCGCGGGTGACCTTGAAGCGGATGGTGATCTGGCTGCTTTCCGAACGCGACAGCGACGACAGTACGTCGATGCCCTCGATGCCGGCCAGGGAATCCTCTAAAATCTTACTGACCTGGGTCTCGACGATTTCCGCCGAGGCGCCCTTATAGGTGGTTTCGACGGTGACCACCGGTTCGTCGATATTGGGATATTCGCGCACCGGCAGGCGGTCATAGGCGACCAGACCGACCAGCACGATCATCAGGCTCATCACCGTCGCCAGGACGGGACGGCGGATGCACAATTCGGGCAGACGCATGTCAGCCTCCGCTCTTGGGTGCGGCGGCGGGTACCGCCACCGGCACGCCGGGGCGCAGCTTCATCTGCCCGGCGGTGACCACCGTGTCGTCGGCCTTCAGGCCTTCGGTGACTTCCACCAGTCCCCTGGCCCGCCGCCCGGTCTTGACCGGGCCGGGCTGGGCCTTGCCGTCGACGACGCGGAAGACGATGATCTGCTGGCCGCGCGGCACCAGCGCCTCTTCCGGAATGGTCAGGGCGTCGGCCACCTCGTCCACCTTCAGCACCAAGCGGACGAACTGGCCGGGGCGCAGGGCGCTGTCGGCATTGGCGACACGGGCGCGGACGACGATGGCCCGACCGTTCTGGTCCACCGCCGGGTCAATGGCATAGACGGTACCGGTGAACTGGCGACCAGGGTGGGAATCGGTGGTCATCGACAGTTCGATGCCGGTGCGCATCACCGCCGAAAAGATTTCAGGGACGCGGAAATCCACCTTGATCGGGTCGGTGGCTTCCAGATTGACGATGTCCTGACCCGGCTGCACATAGGCGCCGACGCTGACCGTGCGCAACCCCACCGTCCCGGCGAAGGGCGCCACCAGCACCGTCTTGTCCAACTGGGCGCGGGCCTGTTCGACCTTGGCCTGATCGACGCGCAGCTTGGCCTCGGCCTCGTCGCGGGCGCGCTCGGTCCCGGCGCCTTGCCCGGCCAGCCGCACGGCGCGGTCGGAATTGGCCCGCGACAAGGCCAGATTGGCCTGGGCCTGCACCAGATCGGCGGATAGCGACGAATCGTCCAGGCGCAGCAGCACCTGGCCCTTTGTCACCCGACTGCCTTCCTCGAAACCGATGGCCTTGACCCGACCGGCGATTTCCGGGCGGATGACCACCGCCTCGTCCGAACGCAGGCTGCCGACCGAGGTGATCTCGCGCGCCATCGGTCCCACCGTGACCTTGGCCACCTCGACCGCGACCGGCCCCATGGCCCCGCCGGCTGCCGGCGGCGGCGCCGCGTTTTTGCCGAAATACCACCAGCCCCCGGCAGCGGCGGCGACACAACCAAGGATCACAATGCCCAACTTTTTCCGCATTTTGGTCATCCGCTGCCAGAGCTTCACTTAAGTCCCGAATAACTGAACTGAACGGTTCAGTCAATCCACCCCTCCGACCATAAGCCGATTAATGCACATGCCCCCTTATGGTGAGGGCTGTTCCGTATTATTCTGGTGACGCGCAGCAAGCCTTAAAAGATCGGGGAAACAATGATTCGCCTTGCCAACGTGCTGATCATCGACGCCAACGCCGACCGTTCGGCAGCCTTGAAGGAGCGTTTGGCCCGTGGCGGCTATCATTCCGGCGTCGCCCTCACCGCCGCCCAAGGCATGGAAACGGCACGGACCGAACACCCGGACCTCGTCCTGATCGGCAGCTCCGATCAAGGCGATGCGGTGGATCTGGGCTGCCGCTTCAAGAGCGAGCCGGACACCGCCGACATTCCGGTGGTGCTGGCGGTGGATCGTCTGGTGGCCGAACAATGCGGACGCTGCCTGGATAACGGCTTGGACGACGTGCTCAACATCGGCTGCGACGACGCTGAATTGTTCGCCCGCATGCGCCCGCTGGTGCGGTTGGCGACCATGCACGCCGAATTGCGCCACCGTGCCGCCATGGCCCGGCGCTTCGGCGTCGCCGCCCGTGACCGCATGACCAACGCCGAGGATACACCGCCGGCCATCCTGATCATCGGCGACGATGCTGCCCCGGTGGCGGCGATTCTGGACGGCTGCGGCGACATCGTCCAGGCCCAGACCCTGTACGATGCCGAGGAATTGCTGGTACGCCGCAATTTCGACGCCGCCGTGCTGTCCTTCGCCCAGGAGCCCGAAGGCTTGCTGAGCTTCTGTTCGCAGGTCCGCAACAACCCGCGCCTGTTCAACCTGCCCATGGTGCTGCTGGCCGGCCTGGGCACCGACGCCGCCGACGCCTATCGCCGCGGCGCCACCCGGGTGCTGGGCCGCCCGGTGGAACCGCTGATCCTGAAGGCGGCGGTCCTCACCTTGGTGCGGCGGCAGCAATTGCGCTGGAGCATCAGGGGCGCGCTCAACGACAGTCTGGCCGACGCCACCCGCGATCCGGTCACCGGCGCCTATGGCCGCGCCTTCCTGGAAGCCTATCTGGCCAGCCGCATCGAGACCGCCAAAAGCCAGGACCGGCATCTGGCCGTGGTGTTCTTCGCCGCCCCCAACATCGACGTGGTGCGCCAGCAATTCGGCGACGATGCCGGCCTGCATCTGACCCAGCAGGTGGGCCAGTGGATCACCGGCCTGCTTCGGGCCGAGGATCTGACCGCCTCGTTCAAATCCAACGAATTCTGCGTGGTGTTGCCCGACACCCCGGTGCACGAGGCGGAAGTGGTCATGCACCGCATCGCCGGTGTGCTGGCCTATACGGATTTCGCCGTGCGCGAGGTCTATCAGCCGATCAAGGTGTGGGTGCAGGTGGGCTGCACCGTCATCGGCGCCGGCGACACCTTGGGCAGCGTGATCGCGCGCGCCCGGCAGAATCTGGATTAAAGGCAAAGCGGCGTGAAGATCGAGTTCATCTTCGATACGGTGTGTCCGTGGTGCTATGTGGGTAAGCGCCGGTTCGAGCGCGCCTTGGCCCAGCGCCCCGGCACCCGCACCGAAATCGTCTGGCGCCCGTTTCTGCTGAACCCGGATATCCCGCCCGAGGGCATCGATCGCCGCGCCTATCTTGACCGCAAATTCGGCGGCCCGGCACGGGTCAACCGCATCCATGCCGCCGTCGCCGCCGCCGGCACCGCCGAGGGTATCGACTTCGCCTTCGACCGCATCACCCGCGCACCCAATACCTTGAACTCGCACCGCATGATCCGCTTCGCCGCCGGCTTCGGCCGTCAGCCGGAAGTGGTGGAGGCGCTCTACCGCGCTTATTTCGTCGAAGGTCTGGATATCGGTCTGGTCCCCACCCTGGTCGCCCTGGGCGAAAGGCTGGACCTGCCCGGCATCGAGCTGGAAGAGTACCTGCGCTCGGAGACCGATGTCAGCGCCGTGTTGAACGACAACGCCCGCGCCCATCGCCAAGGCGTCAACGGCGTGCCCTGCCTGATCCTGGACGGTTCCTACGCCCTGGCCGGGGCGCAGGAACCCGACATCCTGCTGCGCCTGATCGACATCGCCCGCCAATCGGAAACCGAACTGGCGCTGTCCTGACTTTTAATCACCGCAAATCGCGTCATGCCCGCGAAGAGCGTGTGAATTTATTGACGTCTCCACCTTTCACCCCGTCATACCCGCGCAGGCGGGTATCCAGGAGTCGCGGAAAAGGTGGTGGTGCACCCTCTGAACTCCCGCCTGCGCGGGAGTGACGGTTGATGCATACGTGCGTATGATTTAACGCACGTCCCCTCACCCCGCCTTGGCGATTTCCACCAGCTTGGCGATCAGCTTCTGCGCCAGCTTGACCCGTTTGGCCGGCTCGTCCCAGGCGCGGACGAAGACCAGCTTGTGGTCGGGACGCAGCTTGGCGGCACCGGCCTGCTGGGCGATGTATTGCACCAGACCGATGGGATTGGCGAAGACATTGCCACGGAAGGTGACCACCGCGCCCTTGGGACCGGCATCCAGCTTTTCCACCCCGGCCTGTTTGCACAAGGCCTTGACCGCCACCACTTCCAGCAGATTTTCCACCTCGGGCGGCATGGTGCCGAAACGGTCGACCAATTCCGCCGCCAATTGATCGATTTCCTCGCGGTCGGCCAAGGTGGCGATGCGGCGATAAAGCGACAAACGCACCGACAGATCGGCCACATAGGTATCGGGGATCAGCACCGGCGTGCCCAAGGTGATCTGCGGCGACCATTCTTCCACCGCCATCTCGCCATCGCCGCCCTTGGCGGCGGCCACCGCTTCCTCGATCAGTTGCTGGTAAAGCTCGATGCCGACTTCGCGGATATGGCCCGATTGTTCCTCGCCCAGCAGATTGCCGGCGCCCCGGATATCCAGGTCATGGCTGGCCAATTGGAAACCGGCGCCTAAGCTGTCCAGCGTCTGCATCACGTGCAGGCGCTTTTCCGCCGGCTTCGACAGCACCTTGTCGGTGGGCAGGGTGAAATAGGCATAGCCACGGGTCTTGCCGCGCCCGACGCGACCGCGCAACTGGTACAACTGGCCCAGGCCGAACATGTCGGCGCGATGGATGATCAGGGTGTTGACCGATGGCATGTCCAGGCCGGATTCGATGATGTTGGTGGACAGCAGCACGTCGTATTGCTTGTCGCCGAAGGCGGTCATCACCTCTTCCAGCTCGGTCGGCGTCAACCGGCCATGGGCGATGGCGCATTTGACCTCGGGCACCAGCTTGGCCAGCCGGTCGGCGACGCGGTCGATATCGGCCAGACGCGGGCAGACGTAAAACACCTGACCGCCGCGATAGCGTTCGCGCAAAATGGCTTCGCGCAATACCACCGGATCGAAGGGCAGCACGAAGGTGCGCACCACCAGACGATCCACCGGCGGGGTGGCGATGACGCTCATCTCCTTGACCCCGGTCAGCGCCAGTTGCAGCGTGCGCGGAATCGGGGTGGCGGTCAGGGTCAGCACGTGGACGTCGGATTTCAGCTGTTTCAGCCGCTCCTTGTGGCCGACGCCGAAATGCTGTTCCTCGTCGATGATCAACAGGCCCAGGCGCTTGAAATTAATGGATTTGGCCAGCACCGCATGGGTGCCGACGACGATGTCGACCGAGCCGTCGGCCAGCCCGGCCTTGACCTCGTTCGCCCGCTTGGCCGTCACCAGCCGCGACAATTGCTCGACCTTCAGCGGCAGGCCGTGGAAACGGTCGGAGAAATTGCGGTAATGCTGGCGCGCCAACAAGGTGGTCGGCACCACCACCGCCACCTGCATGCCGCTCATGGCGGCGACGAAGGCGGCGCGCATGGCCACTTCGGTCTTGCCGAAACCCACATCGCCGCAGACCAGACGATCCATGGGCCGGCCCGATCCCAGGTCGGCCACCGTATCCTCGATGGCGCGGGCCTGATCCTCGGTCTCGGCATAGGGGAAGCGGGCGCAGAATTCGTCCCACAGCCCTTCCGGCGGGGTCAGGGATTCCGATTTGCGCAACTGGCGCTGGGCGGCGATGGCGATCAACTGGTCGGCCATGTCGCGGATGCGCTTTTTCAGCTTGGCTTTGCGCGACTGCCACGCCACCCCGCCCAGGCGGTCGAGCTGGGCGCCGGCCTGTTCCGAGCCGTAACGGGTGAGAACCTCGATGTTTTCCACCGGCACGAATAGCTTGTCGCCGCCGTCATAGATCACCCGCAGGCAATCATGGGGCGCGCCCGACACTTGCAACGTCACCAGCCCGTCATAGCGACCGATGCCGTGTTCCAGATGGACCACCAGATCGCCTTCGGCCAGGGCCGAGGCCTCGGCCAGGAATTGCGAGCCCTTGCGCTTTTTCTTGGCCGGACGGGCCAGACGGTCGCCCAGCAGATCCTGTTCGGTGATCACCGCCACCTCGTCGGTGACGAAGCCGTGATCCAGGGCCAGCACCACCATGGGCAGCGCCTTGGCCGGAGCGGCCAGCGCCTCGGGCCAGCTATCGACCAGAACCGGCTTCAGGCCGTGATCGGCCAGCACATGCGACAGGCGATCGCGCGATCCGGCGCTCCAGGCGGCCAGGACCGAACGGCGGCTTTTTTCCGCCCCCACATGCTCGCGCAGCGCCTCATAGACATTGCCGTCGGGCCGCGCCCGGATGTCGGAGAAATCGCGCCCAGGCCTGCCGCCGGCATCGGCGCCTTTTTCGCTGGCCGGGCCGAACGGCGACAGAGCCACGCACGGGCGGGTGGCCAGCAGGCGGTCCCATTCGTCCTTTTCCAGGTACAGCCGGTTGGGCGGCAGCGGGTGATAGACCATACCCGATTCGGCCAAGCCGGCGCCGGTGATGGTGCGCCTTGCGTCGTAATATTCCAGCACCAGGGCATGGCGGGCGTCGCGCGCCTCTTCCACCTGATGATCCAGCACCGCCAGGGCATCGGGGACATAGGCGAACAGGGTATCCATGCCGTCATGGAACAACGGCAGCCAATGTTCCATGCCGTTGAACTTGATGCCCTGGGAAATGGCCTCGTACAGCGGGTCGGGGCCGCTGACCACGCCGAACATCTCGCGGTAGGTGCTGCGGAAGCGGGCGATGGCGGCATCGTCCAGCGTCACCTCGCTGACCGGAACCAGGGAAAAGCTTTGCAGTTTGCCGCTGGTGCGCTGGCTCATGGGGTCGAAGCTGCGGATGCTTTCCAGCTCGTCGCCGAAGAAATCCAGGCGCACCGGCTCGGGCGTGCCGGGCGGGAACAGGTCCAGGATACCGCCGCGCACCGCGTATTCGCCCGGCTCCATCACCGTATCGGTGCGGCCATAGCCGTTGCGGTTGAGATAGGCGACGATACCATCGATATCCAGCCGCCCGCCCACCTGGGCCGACAGGCTGGACGAGGCCAGCACCTGACGCGGCGGCACCCTTTGTACCAGAGCGGCGACCGAGGTCAGCACCACCCGCGCCCCCTGGCCCGGTCCCTGGGCCAGCTTGCACAAACCGTCGACGCGGCGCGCCACCAGATCCACATGGGGCGACACCCGGTCATAGGGCACGCAATCCCAGGCGGGAATATCCACCACCTCGATATCGGGAGCGAAAAAAGCCAGGGCCTCGGCCATGCGAGCCATGCGGCCATCGTCGCGGGCGACATACAGAACATCCCGCCCGATCCAGGCCCGGGCCAGCTCGGCCACCGTCAGGGCATCGGCGCCATCGGGGGTGCCGGCAAGAGTCTGTCGGCCCGGAGCGTCGGAGATATTCCCGATTTTAATCAACGGATTGCAGCTTCATTCTGAACAAAATTCTTAACCATCTGCATGACGTCGTGGTCCAGATGGGCGGGCACCTCGACCTTGCCGGTGACCCAGTTGAACAGGTCGGTGTCGGTTTCGGCGATCAAGGTCTCGAAGCGGTCGACCTGCTCGGCGCTCAGGCTATACAGATATTTTTCGGCGAAGCCGCCGAACAGGATGTCGTTTTCGTTCGAGCCCATGTGGTGGGCGCGAAACTTCAATCGCTTCAATCGTGCTTCTTCCATGATCGCCTGTACGCTTGGATGGACCTGATCCCTGGCCTTGGCGGCCAAGCGGCTCTAGGATATAGAGCGTTCCCACCCATCTGTCAGCATCAAGCCCACAAAAATCCCCATGCGCCCCAGCCTGCTGAACCCATTGTTCGCGCCGATCACCACGCTTGCCGGCATCGGCCCCAAGCTGGCACCGTTTTATGAACGCCTGGCCGGCGGGCGCGTGGTCGATTTGCTGTGGCACCTGCCGTCGGGCGTCATCGACCGCCGCTTCGCCCCCAAGCTGGCCGAGGCGCCGGCGGGCAAGGTCGCCACCATCACCGTGCAGGTGGAGGCCCATTTCCCCTCAGGCAGCCCCAAACGGCCCTATCGGGTGCGTTGTTCCGACGAGACCGGCTTCGCCCATCTGGTGTTCTTCCATGGGCGCGAGGATTGGCTGCGCCGGCAATTGCCGGAAGGCGAATGGCGGGTGATCAGCGGCGTGGTCGAGCATTTCAACGACGGCATCCAGATCACCCATCCCGACCACATCGTGCCGGTGGCCGAGCGCGAACAGGTGATGACCATCGAGCCGGTCTATCCGCTGACCGGCGGGCTGACCGCGCGCATGGTGGCCAAGACCATCCGGGCGGCGGTGGATCAGGCACCGCAAATGCCCGAGTGGCAGGATGCCGCCTGGTTCGCCCGCAATGCCTGGCCGTCCTGGCATCAGGCGCTGGACAGCCTGCACCGCCCGCAATCGGAACAGGCGGTGATCGAGGACAGCCCCGCCCGCCGCCGGCTGGCCTTCGACGAATTGCTGGCCAACCAATTGGCGCTGATGATGGTGCGCGCCCATATGCGCAAGCTGAAGGGCCGGCCCATCGCGGTCTCCACCCATCTGCGCCCGCAGGTGCTGGCGGCCCTGCCCTTTACCCTGACGGCGGCGCAAACCCGCTCCCTGGCCGAGATCGATGCCGACATGGCCGAGCCGTTGCGCATGCTCAGGCTGCTGCAAGGCGATGTGGGCAGCGGCAAGACGGTGGTGGCCCTGCTGGCCATGCTGAACGCGGTGGAAGCGGGCGCCCAGGCGGCGCTGATGGCGCCGACCGAAATCCTGGCCCGCCAGCATATGGAAACCATCGCCCCCCTGGTGGAAGGCGCCGGCTTGCGGGTGGCGCTGCTGACCGGGCGCGACAAGGGCAAGGCCCGCGATGCCATCCTGGCCGATCTGGCAGCGGGCCATGTCCAGATCATCATCGGTACCCATGCCTTGTTTCAGGAAGACGTGGCCTATGCCGACCTCGCCTTCGCCGTCATCGACGAACAGCACCGCTTCGGCGTGCATCAGCGGCTGGAACTCGCGTCCAAGGGCCAAGCGGTAGACATGCTGGTGATGACCGCCACCCCCATCCCGCGCACGCTGTTGCTGACCAGCTATGGCGACATGGATTCGTCGCGGCTGGATGAAAAGCCGCCGGGGCGACAGCCGGTTTCCACCCGCGCCCTGCCGTTGTCACGGATGGACGAGGTGGTGGACGGCATCGGTCGTGCCGTCAAGGCCGGCGCCCGCGTCTATTGGGTCTGCCCGCTGGTGGAGGATTCGGAAACCTCCGATCTGGCGGCAGCCGAGGAACGCCACCGCCATCTGTCGCAAGTGTTCGGCGACGGAATCGGGCTGGTGCACGGCAAGATGAAGGGACCAGCCAAGGACAAGGTGATGGCCGATTTCGCCGCCGGCCAGTTGTCGGTCCTGGTGGCGACCACGGTGATCGAGGTGGGCGTCAACGTCCCCGAGGCCACCATCATGGTCATCGAACACGCCGAACGCTTCGGCCTGGCCCAGTTGCACCAGTTGCGCGGCCGGGTCGGGCGCGGCACCGGCGCTTCCAGCTGTCTGTTGCTGTACGGGGCGCCACTGTCGGAAAACGCCAAGGCACGGCTGGAAATCATGCGCGCCACCGAAGACGGTTTCGTCATCGCCGAGGAAGATTTGCGCCTGCGCGGCGGCGGCGAGATTTTAGGCACACGGCAAAGCGGCCTGCCGGAATTCAAACTGGCCGATCTGGCCCTGCACGGCGACTTGCTGGCCGCCGCCCGCGACGATGCGGCGCTGATCCTGGCCCGCGACCCCGAGTTGACATCGGAGCGCGGTCAGGCCCTGCGGGTGTTGCTGTACCTGTTCGAGCGCGACGCTGCCGTCCACACCCTCAGGTCAGGCTGAGTTCCGGCTGATCTTCCAGCGGCTTGCGGTGCGACGGCACCAGGATGCCGGTGGAAATGACCATCTTCAGTCCCTCCTCCACGTTCATGTCCAGTACGCGGACGTCGCGGCGCGGCAGGAACAATAGAAAACCCGAGGTCGGGTTGGGGGTGGTGGGGACGAAGACATTCACCATGTCGTCATCAGCGAAAACCTCACCGATTTCACCGGCGGTGGTGCCGGTGATGAAGGCCATGGTCCAGATACCCTTCCTGGGATATTCGATCAACGCCACTTCGCGGAAGGCATTGGCCTTTTGCGCCAGCATGGTCTCGAAAATCTGCTTCACCGCCGAATAGATGCCCGACAGCACCGGCATGCGCTGCAAGATGATGTCGTAGACCTTGACCAGGATACGACCGACGAAACCGGCGGTGACCATGCCGATCAGGGTCAGCCCGACCATCACCGCGATCAGGCCGAAACCGGGAAAGCCCCAGTATTGCGGGTTCAGTTCCGGCGGCACCAGCGGCGAGACCTGATTGTCCATGAACTTGATGAACTGCCAGGCGATGTAGAAGGTGATGGAAATCGGCGCCGTCACCAGAATGCCGGCGAAGAAATAGGCCCGCAGACGCGCCAGCATGCCGATATGGAACGGTACCGCCTTGGTCACCTTCGCCGGTCGTGCTGGGCTTTTCTCGTTCATAATCGACCGATCACCGTTCGTGGAAGGATTGCTGAAGCTGAGTGAAGATAGGTTTCAGCATGTACTGAAACAAGGTCTTGTCGCCGGTAATGATTTCCGCCGACACGGTCATGCCCGGGGTGACGACGAAATTGCCGGGGTCCGAGCCCACGTAATTCTGCTCCAGGCTGACCTGGGCCTTGAAGAAGGGTTCACCCTTCTCGTTGAGGAAGGTGGACGCCGACAGCTTTTCCAGCTTGCCCATGATCGAGCCATACCGGGCGAAGTCGTAGGTGGTGACCTTGATCCGCACCTTCTGGCCCACATGCAGGTGGCCGACGTCACGGGGCAGAACCTTGGCCTCGACCCGAAGCTCGCGGTTGACCGGCACGATCTCGCTGACCAGCCCGCCGGGCTGGATCACCGCGCCTTGGTTCTTCACCGTCAATCCCTTGATATAGCCGTGCGAGGGCGATTCGATGATCAGGCGGGTCACCCGGTCTTCCAGGCGCGAAATGGTTTCCTGCACCTGGGCCAACTCAGCGATGCTGACCCCCATTTCGTCCATGTTCTGCTTTTGCAGCGCCGATTGGCTGTCGATCAGGCGGTTTTCCATTTCCGACACCGCTTGGCGTGCGGTCACCGTCTGGCCCAGGATACGGGTCAGCTCGCCCTCGGCCCGAGCCAGTTCGCGCCGGGTGTCCAGATGGGTGATGCGGGTGACCAGCCCCTTGGCCACCAATTCATCGCGGATTTTCATTTCCTCGGCCAGCGCCGCCACCTGTTCGCGCAGGCTTTTATGCTGCGATTCCATCAGCTTGAGGTCAGAGCGCTTTTGGTCGATCTGGGACAGGATGATGGAGCGGGCGGTATCGCGGGCCTGGGATTGCGCCTGAAAGATGGATTGGTTGTCCTGCACCAAGGTGCGGTATTGCGGACCGGCAAAGCTGAAATCGGGCGCGCGTCCCTCGACGAAGGCGCGCAGGCGTTCCGATTTGAGCAGCAGGGTCATTTCACGGGCGCGGGTCTGTTCCAACTCGGCCAGGGCCTGGGCCGGCGACAGCTTGATGATGGGTTGGCCGACCTCGACCAGTTCGCCTTCCTTGACCAGGATTTCATCGACGATGCCGCCTTCCAGATGCTGCACCGTCTTGACCGAGCCCAAGGGCAGGATTTCGCCTTCGGCCACCGCCACTTCGTCCACCGTGGTAAGCGCGCTCCATACCAGGAAGACGGCGCAGGCGGCGCAGGCCAGATAGATGGTCAGCCGGATCAGGGGCGCCGTGCCGCTTTCCTCTAACTGCACCGCCTGGGCCAAGTGGCGGGCCACCCGGCTGGATTGCTTGATGGGCGGACGCGCCTCCGTGCCCGGGGCCGGAGGCGTCGATTGCGGGACGTTGACGAGACTTTGGCTGGTCATGGCTAGATCAGATCCGGTGGGATACGGGCGCGGACTTCGTCGGCAGGGCCTGCCAGACGCAGGTAACCGCCGTCGAAAACCAGGATTTTATCGGCAAAACGCAAATGGCTGGGCCGGTGGGTCACCATGAAGATGGTGGACTGGCCACGGAAATACTCGACCGCCTGCATGAACTGGCGGTCCCCCTCGAAATCCAGGCCGTTGACCGGTTCGTCGAACAACATCAACGGGCTGCGCTTCAAATAGCCCCGCGCCAGAGACAGTTTCTGCACGAAGCTGGTCGGCAGATGGTCGATGGTGCCGTCGCCGACACGGGTTTCCAGGCCGCGCGGCAACGACTTGATTTCATCCCACACATCGGCCAGTTCGCAGGCCCAGCGGATATCGGCCTCGGTGGCGGTGGGCTGGGCCAGACGCAGGTTCTGAGCAACGGTGCCGAAATACAGGTTGCACACCTGCGGCACATAGGCGATGGCGTGGCGCAGTTCCAGCGGATCGATCTGGCGCATGTCGGCATTGTCGATGCGCACCGAGCCGGCCTGCGGCGCGTAAAGCCCCATCATCAGCTTGATGATGGTCGACTTGCCCGAGCCGTTGCGCCCGGTCACCGCCACCACTTCGCCCGGCTCCACGTCGAACGACACGCCGACCAGGGCCGGGTCGGCGTCGTTGGCATAACGCAGGCTGACGCGTGAGAACGACACCCTGCCCTTCAGGTTCTTCAGGGGCGCCACCATGGCCCTGGGGTCGCGCTCGGGCTTCAAATTCATCAACTGGTCGATCTGGGCGATGGAGCCGCGCACCTGTTCGACCCGCTGGATCAGGGTGAAGGCGGTCTGCAACGGCCCCAACACCCGCCACACCAGCATCATGGCGGCGATCAGGCCGCCGGTGGTCATGTTGCCGTCGATGACGCCCAACACGCCGGTGGCGATGGTCGCCAACCCCGACGACACGATCAGGATGTTGGAACCGGTGGTGATCAGCGCGGCGAAGATACCGTTCTTGAAGCCGCCATAGGCGGCGCGGGCGGACATCTCGCGATAGCGCTTGACCCAGTCGTGTTCCGCCGCCGACAGCTTGACCGCGCGCATCTTGCCCAGGGTCTCGATCAGGAATTCCTGGCGGCGCGACGCCGCACGCGAGGCGATGGAGACGTTCTTGCGCACCACCGGCATGACCAGGATGCCGCCGATGATGAACAAAAAGGTACTGATCACCGGCACCAGGGCCAGCACGCCGCCGAGCATGAAGATGATGGCGAAATAAAACAGGGCGAAAGGCAGTTCCATGAACACCGTGGCCAACGGCCCGGTAAAGAACTCGCGCACCGATTCGAAATCCTTGATGCGGGCAACCTGGGCGCCGATGGTGGCGCGCTCGGTGAAGCCCGGCGGCAAGGACAGAATGTGCTGGAAGATATTGTTGCCCATGATGTTGTCGAGACGGGCACCGATGAAAGCCAGAATGCGGGCACGCACCGCCCGCAATACGGCGTCGAAGATCAGGGCCATCCCCACTCCGGCGCACAGCGCCCACAACAAGGGCATGGAATTGGTACCGATCACCTTGTCATAGACGTTCATGACGAAGACCGGCGTGGCCAAGGCCATCAGGTTCAAGAACAAGGTGACGAAAAACGCCTGCCAGAACAGCGGCCGGAACCGGTCCAACACGGTACGGAACCAGCCCACCCGGCTGGGCGCCGTCTCGCCCATGGCGGTGAAGAAATAGGCGGTGCCGGTCTGCGACAGTTCCTCGACGCGCCGGCCTTCGCCGATGGCGCTGTCGAACACCTCGATGGCATCGCTTTCCTTGGCCCGCACCACCATGGCCGGCTTATTGTCGGGCAGAAACAGGCAGGGCAGCAGACGCTTGTCGATCTCGCCCACCTTAACCCTGAGTGGCCGACTGGAATAATTGAGCTGGGCCATGACGTTGCGCAGGCCGGTCAAATCCAGGTCGTTGGCGAAGTGCGGCAACGATTCCGCCACATGGCGGGGATCGCCCTTCCATCCCAACGCCTTCAACAACGGCAACAGGCAGGCGGCCAGATCCGAGGCGGCGCTGAAGCCGCCCAGGATGTTATGGGCCATCTGCGCCTGATATTGTTCGATGGCCTGCTGACTGGCTTTGACCGATCCGGCGGCGGCGGTGTTGGCGACCTGATTCATGCAGCCCCTCCCGCCGGTGCGGTCAGGGCGGCGAAGGGACGGCTGTCATCGCGCGGCGGCTTGGGCGACAGGCGACCGTGATCCAGGTCGAACACCCGGTCGGCCAGCTTGACCAGGGACGGGCGGTGGGTGACCAAAATCAGCGTGCGCTTGCCCTTGGCCCGTTCCAGCCAGACGCGCAGGAAATTGTCGCCGGCGGAATCCACCGCCGTGTTGGCCTCGTCGAACAAGACGATGCGTGGATTGTTGACCAGGGCGCGGGCGATGGCGATACGCTGCTTGATGCCGCGCGGCAATGAATCATAGGCGCCGTCGCCCACCGGCGTGTCGAAGCCGTAAGCCATGGTCGCCACCACCTCGTCCAGCCCCAGAAGGCCGGCGGTTTCCACCGCGATATCGTCGAATTCGGACCGGAACATGGTGATGTTCTGCAAGATGGTCCCTTGGAACAACACGCCCGATTGCGGCAGATAGGCGATCTGGTCACGCACGGATTGCGGTTCGTATTGAGTGACATCGGTGCCGTCGATCATCACCCGACCCTGGGTCGGGCGCAGCGCGCCTTGCATCAGGGTCAACAGCGTGGTCTTGCCCGAGCCGTTGCCGCCGGCGATGGCGATGCATTCGCCCGCTTCAATGCTGATGTTGGCATTGTCGATGACGGTGGGCATTTTGGGGTCAAAGGCAAAGCTGACGCCTTCCAGTTCCAGCTTGCCCTTGGTCGGCGGCATCTTGGGCAGGTTCTTTTCCGCTTCCGGCGGCAGGGCGAACAGCTTTTCCAATCTCCCGCTGGCCAGGACGAAGCTTTGGAACCGCGTCCACACCCCCAGGGCCTTCTGGATCGGTGCCATGGAACGGCCGGCCAGCAGCGACGATGCCGCCAGACCACCGGTGGTCATGTCGCCGTTCATGACGATGACGCTGCCGAAGGCGGCGACGGCGATGGTGGTCATCTGCGAGAAGAACGACGACACCCCCAGCGCGTTGGCGCTGCGCAAGGCGACGGTATAATAGCCCTCGGCGCAGCTTTCCTGCAGGCGTTCATAGCGGCGCACCATCTGCGTTTCCATGGCCATGGCCTTGACGCTGTGAATACCGCCCAACACCTCGATCAGGAAGTTGAAACGGCGATCATCGGCGATCATGCGTTTTTCGATGGCGTCGCGCAGAGCCGTGCCGATCTTCATGGCGGACAGGGCGAAGAGAACCAGCAATGCAATGGGAACCAGCACCAGCCATCCGCCCATCAGCGCCACCAAGGCCAGATAGATCAGGGCGAAAGGCAAGTCCAGCAGCGTCAGCAAGGCCTGACCGGCATAGAATTCACGCACCGTGGCCAGGGAGTTCAACCGTTCCAGATGGACACCCGACCCTTCCTTCTCGAAATTGTCGATACTGGTCATCATCAGGCGGTCGATGGCCTCGCAACCGGCCTTGTGCTCGAAACGGGCGCCGATCCAGCCGGTGACGTAGGAGCGGGCGAAAGTCAGAATGGATTCCAGCAACAGCGCGCCCAGCACACCGGCCATCAACAGCACCATGGTGCCGGTGGACTTGTTGGGCAGGATGCGGTCATAGACCTGCAACAGCGCCATGGGCAGAGCCAGACCAAGGACATTCAGAAAAAGCGAAGCCACCGCCAAATCGAACATATTCGATTTCAACGTGGAATATGCCCCCAGCGAAAATGCCGGCTGGCGCTGCTTTTTATCCGCCTTGGCGGCGGTTTGGGCTTCGCTCATACGCCTCGATCCGAATTGGCAATCCTCTGCACTGGCACCGATGACAACGGCGCCTTATGATGTGGCTTCGCACATCGGCGGCACCAAAGCCAGAAAGCAGGACAGTCATGCCAACCAGCATTGACATGATCGAGCGTCTCATCAGCTTCGACACCACAAGTTATAAAGCGAACATACAACTTATTCAGTTTGCCGCCGACTTTCTGTCAGGCCTTGGCGCGGATATCAGGTTGACTTATGACGATAATCAAGAAAAGGCAAATCTATTTGCGACTATAGGCCCGTCGGATATCCCCGGCATTGTTTTGTCAGGACATACCGACGTCGTACCGGTCGACGGCCAGGACTGGTCCAGCGACCCGTTTCGGCTGTCGCGGCGCGACCACGCATTATATGGGCGCGGTACCGCCGACATGAAGTCGTTCATCGCCATTTGTCTGGCCCTTGCCCCCGAATTCAGCGCCGCCCCCCTGTCCATGCCCATTCACTTCGCCTTCTCCTATGACGAAGAAATCGGCTGCATCGGCGTCCGCCGCCTGATCCAGGATGTTACGTCCCTCCCCGTGAAACCCAGGCTGTGCATAGTGGGCGAACCCACCGAGATGAGAGTGATTGTCGGCCATAAGGGTAAAAAAAACGTTCGCTGCCACGTACATGGCAAAGAATGTCATTCCGCCCTCAATCACCAGGGCGTCAACGCGGTGGAAATCGCCGCCGAGATGGTCACCTTCCTGCGCCACATGCAAAAGCACATCCGCGAAAACGGCCCCTTCGACCACGGCTATCAGCCGCCCTACACCACCATTCACACCGGCCTGATCCAGGGTGGCACGGCGCTCAACATCGTGCCGGCGCATTGTTCGTTCGAGTTCGAGTTCCGCAACCTGCCCCAGCACGATCCCGAGGATCTGATGGCCCAATTGCGCGGCTTCGCCCAGGATCTGGTACCGGAAATGCTGGCGGTGGACGGGGCCACCGGCATCATGTTCGATGAATACAACACCACCGCCGGCCTGTTGACCGACGACGACGACGAAGCGGCGGTACTGGCCCGGCAATTGTCGGGCAACAATGCCACCGCCAAGGTCAGCTTCACCACCGAGGCCGGGCTGTTCAACAAGGCCGGTATCCCCACCGTGGTCTGCGGCCCCGGCTCCATCGCCCAGGCGCACAAGCCGGATGAATTCATCACCGTCGAACAGGTCAAACAGGGCGAAGCTTTCGTCCGCCGGCTGTTGGGGCGGATGGTGAGAAGCTAACGCCTGATCACCAGCGCCACGCCCAAGGCGGCCAAGGCCATGCCGGCCAATCCGATCGGGCTCAGGGTTTCGTCGAACAACAGCCAGGCCAGACCGGCGGTGACCGGTGGCACCAGATAGAACAGGCTGGCGACGCGAGCCGCCTCGCCGCTTCGGATCAGCATCATCAAAAGCGTGATGGCGCCCAAGGACAGCACCAGCACCAGCCACAAAAGGGCGAGGACGAAGTCCAAACTCCAATGCACCCGCATGGTCTCGGTGGTCATGGCCACCGGCAGCAGCACCAGCAGCGCCCCCACATATTGCACCAACGAGCCCGTGCGCAAATCCATGCCCTGACCAAAGCGCTTCTGATAAAGCGTACCGGCGGTGATGCCGAGCAGGGCGACCAGGGCGAAGCCGATGCCCGCCCACGACAGCCCATCCACCGACAACCCGCCATTGCGGGCCGCCAGCACCAGGGTGACACCGACCAGCCCCAGCAGCAGGCCCAGCCATTGCCGGACCCGGATTTCCTCGCCGAACAGCGGGCCGGCGACCAGGGCGGTCAGGATGGGTTGCAAACCCACCAATAAGGCGGCCATGCCCGACGGCAGGCCATGATGGATGGCGGCGAACACTCCACCCAAATAAGCGGCATGAACCAAGGTGCCCGACACCAGCAGATGAACGATCTGCCGGGGCTGGCGCGGCCACGGCGCCCGCGCCGCCAAGGCCAAGGCGGCCAGCAGGGAAATGATCAGGACGAAACGGATGGACAGGAAGGTGAAGGGCTCGGCATAGGGCAAGCCATATTTGGCGCCGATGAAGCCGGTGCTCCACAACAGGACGAACAAGGCGGGCATGGCTTTGGTGAACAACGCCGACGACATGATAAATTACCGCCTGATCAGTAAAACGGGCGGCAGGATAGCCGCCGCCCGTGTTCCAAACAACCCGACGCGATGTATGGTCAGGGCCGCACCACCGAATAATCGACGACCTTCCTGACGCCGGTCCCATCCTTGACCCGGGCCAGGGCCTTCTTGCCCTCTTCGCCGGAACGGGCGCGGCCCAGCAGATAGACGGTGCCATAGGCATCGGCGGTGGTGCGGAAATTGACATCAGCCACCCCGGCGGTGCCGACCAGACGGCCTTGCGCCTTGGCCGCCATCACGGTGACGTCGCCCCAATCCAGCAGCGATTTGCGCCTTGAATCGTCCTTGGCCAGGTAGCTGACGTGCCAGTACAGCTTTTTCACCCCCTGGACCTGACGCACTTCCCGTTCAAAGCGGTCGTACAACGCCTTGTCGTCGAAGATGCCGGTGATCAGCAGGCGCTGTTCATAGATTTCGGTCGAGGCCTTGACCGTCCCCATCTTCCCCATGATGGCGTTGACCTTGACGACGATCTCGTTGTCCTTGGCGATGTCACCGGCGGAACGGGCCTCGATGGCGCGGTCGATCAGGGTCTTGGGTGCGGTCAGCACATCCAGCAACTGGGCGTGGGCCGAAAAGCTTGCCAGCATCGGCAACAGCGCCAGGACGAATAATTTACGCATGGTCCCCCACCCTCTCATGATTGCAAATGCTTATGTACGGCTTGGCGAGAAATTCCCAGTTCCTGGCCGATCCGGGCCAGCGACCATTGCGGGTTTTCCTGACGCAGGCGATGGCACTTGCTTTTGGTGCCCTCGCCGGGAGCCAGGGTGACGCCCTGGGCCAGCAATTGCTCGAGATCCCGGCTGAGACAGGCATAGCCGCTGCCGTCATCGACGCCATGGGTTTTCCAGTATTCCAACCTGATCTGCAGATCGGCCAAGGTTCGCACCGGCAACTGGCTGGCCCATTCACGCTGGACCAGGATGTGGCGGACGGCACAGGCGGTGGGCAACACGGCGCTGCCGGGGCCGTCGGCCAACACTTCCAACTCGGCCAGACGCTGTTCCCAAGTCAGACACTCGGCGCGGGCGTCGGCGATGGTTGCCGGCAACGGGCAGGCGACGGCCACGGTATGGGCCAGTTCGTCGGGAATGGGATGCCACGGCACCGACCAGCCGGCCACCGGCGCCCAGGGGTCGGTCGCCTCGCCCAGCCATTGATCGACGGCATCGACGAACATGCGTTCCAGCGCCGTCGGTCCCAACGCTTCCGCTTCCGAGCCATAGCGAGCGATCACCGCCCGACGCTCGTCGGTCATTTTCTCCGCTTCGGCCAGACGGGCTTCGGTCTGGCGGATCAGGGTGCCGGGGTCTTCCGCCTCTTCGCGCAGACGCAGGGCTTCCAGCGGTTGGTCGCGCCCATCCAGGCGCGCGGCCAGAGCTTCCAGACCGACGGCGTAACCGCCCCATTCCTTGCCGCAGAACACCATGGCCCGGCCCATGGCTTCTTCGCGCACGCCAGGGTCTTCCGATTGGTACAGAGCGACAATGCTTTCAAGCCGATCCAGCGCCTTGTCGCGCTGATCACCGGCATTGTCCATCAATTGCAGCAGGTCCATACCCACACCCATCCCCGTCAACTTGCGGGTTGACGGTGCGCTGACCTTGGTCGCTTGTCAAGAATGGGCTTTTCGCTCGATCAGTTCGATCTTGTAGCCGTCGGGGTCTTCGATGAAGGCGATGATGGTGCTGCCATGCTTCATCGGTCCCGGCGGGCGGGTGATCTTGGCCCCGGCCTGGGCCAATTGCGCGCAGGTGGCATGGATATCGGGCACGCCCAGGGCGACATGGCCGAAACCGGTGCCCAGATCGTAACTGGCCGTATCCCAATTATGGGTCAGCTCAATCACCGTATTGTCGGCCTCGTCGCCATAGCCGACGAAGGCCAGGGTGAAGCGGCCATCGGGGTAATCCTGGCGGCGCAGCAGCTTCATGCCCAAAAGCCGGGTGTAGAAATCGATGGAGGCATCCAGGTTGCCGACCCGAATCATGGTATGCAGCATGCGCCAGCTCATGGCGTTTTCCTTTCAGCGATATAATCCAGAACCACTTGTGCCGCCCGCTGGGCCGGCGACGCACCGCCGAAGCCCAATTTGACCATGGCCGCTGCCATGTCGGCACGGCGCTGTTGGCGGTCGACCGCATCGTCGAGCATCTTGCTCAAGATGGGGGTAATGGCCTCGGCGGTACAATCCTCTTGCAGGAATTCCGGCATCACCGGACGGTCCAGCATCATGTTGACCAGGGTCGCCCACTTGATCTTGAAGCCGAAGAAGCTGCGGGCGACAAAGGCGGTCAGCACCGACAGGCGATAGGCGATCACCGTCGGCAGTCCGGCCATGGCCAGTTCCAGCGCCACCGTACCCGACGCCGCCAAGGCACAGGTCGCGGCGGCGAAGGCATCGTATTTTTCCGTCTCCAGCACCAAAGGCTGGAACGGCCAACCGGCGGCAGCGGCGCGCACCTCGGGGGCCAGATGCGGCAAGGTCGGCACCACCACCCGCAAATCAGGCCGTTCGGGCTGCAATCGGCGCAAAACCTCGCCGAAAACCGGCAGCAATTTGGCGGTTTCCGAATGCCGGCTACCCGGCAGCACCGCCAACAGCGGCGTGTCCTCGGCCAGACCGTGACGGCGGCGGAAGGCGGCAGCGTCGCCCTTTTCCGCCCCGCATTCCACCACCGGGTGGCCCACATGGAGTGTGCGCAGACCTTCCTTCTCAAAAAAAGGCGGCTCGAACGGCAGTAGCGTCATCAGCAGATCGAGAACCCCGGCCAGCTTGGCGGCGCGCTTGGGTTTCCATGCCCACACCATGGGGGCGACGTAATGGATGCGCGGGATATGGGAATAACGCTTCTGACAGCCCTTCTGCACCCGTCCGGTGAAGCCCCAGGAATCGATGGTGATCAGGGCCACCGGCTGGCGTTGCCCCATATCCTCCAGGGTTTCACGCACGCGGCGCAGGATGCGGGGAATACGCGGCAGCACCTCGGTCAGGCCCATCACCGTCAACTCGGTCATGGGGAACAGGCTGTCGAGCCCCTGGTCCCGCATATGGGTGCCGCCGATGCCGGCAAAGCGTATCTGACCATGGCTGGCCGCGTGCAGGGCCACCATCAGCCGCCCGCCCAGCAGATCGCCCGAAGGCTCGCCGGCGATGATATAGATCAGCGGAACCGGGCTCATGACCGGCCCAGGATGAACAGCCCGGCCCGATCGGCCTCGGCCCCCAATTCGGCCCGATCCAGCACCAAGGTGCCGCCGGCTTCGACGCAGATGCCACGCAACCCCGCCGCCGCCGCCTCGCGCAGCGTTCCCAGACCGATGGTCGGCAAATCCAGGCGGCGATCCTGGCCCGGCTTTCGCACCTTGACCAGCACGGCGCCGGGGCCGTCGCGGCGCAGCTCGACCGAACGGCGGATCAGCCGGTCGGTGCCTTCGATGGCTTCGACCGCCAGGACGATGCCCTGCTGGACGATCACCGCTTGGCCCACATCCAAGGCGCCGATGCCCTTGGCCACCTCCCAGCCACGGTCGATATCGGCCAGGGCCTGGTCGTCGGGGGCCAAGCTGCCAAACAGGCCGTCAGGGGCCAGGCAATCGGCCAACACGTCATCGATACCGACGACGCGGAAACCCTCGTCCTCGATCTCGCGGGTGACAGCGCGCAGCAGGCCGTCGTCGCCCAAAGCCTTCAGCCCGACCTTGGCGAAGAATTTGGTGGTGCGCCAGTCGGGCGCCAGTTCCTTGATGGTCGGGCGGCGGACCGGGCCGATCATCACCAGTTCGGTGACACCGGCCTCGTGCAGCTTCTTGAAGCCGCTGCCCGCCTCACCCAGGCGTATCCAGTCGGTGGGCGCGTCGCCGATCACCGCCGGATCGGCATGACCGCTCAGCGCCAAGACATGGAAAGGCCGGCCTTGCGACCGGCAGGCGGCGATGGCGAGTCCGGGGAACGCGCCACCCCCGGCAATGATGCCGAGTTTACTTGCCATCCTCAAAGCCGGGCGTGCACAGCGACCGGGACGAATCGTCGCGGATGAATTCCACCACTTCCATCACCGCCGCGTTGCTTTGGAATTGCTCGGCCACGTCGGCCACCCGCTCCTGCAAGGTGCCTTCCGGCCCGAACAACAGCCGATAGGCATTGCGCAGGCTGTGGATTTCATCGCGCGAGAAACCGCGACGCTTGAGGCCGACGATGTTCAAGCCGTTGAGATGGGCACGGTTGCCGATGACCATGCCGAACGGAATGATGTCGGCCTCGACCCCCGACATGCCGCCGACCATGGCGTGTTTGCCGATGCGCACGAACTGGTGCACCGCCGACAGCCCGCCCAGGAAGGCGTATTCGCCGACGATCACATGGCCGGCCAAGGTGGCGTTGTTGGCCATGATGACGTTGTTGCCCAAGATGCAGTCATGGGCCACGTGGGCGCTGGCCATGAACAGGCAATTGTCACCGACGCGGGTGATCATGCCGCCGCCTTCGGTGCCGGGCTGCATGGTCACGTATTCGCGGATCTGGTTGTTGCAGCCGATCTCCAGGGTCGACGGCTCGCCGTGATACTTCAGATCCTGGGGCTGGTGGCCGATGGACGCGAACGGAAAGATGCGGGTGCTTTCGCCGATGGTGGTGCGGCCTTCGACCACCACATGCGACAGCAACTCGACCTTTTCGCCCAGACGGACATGGGGTCCGACCACGCAGAACGGACCGATGGAAGCCGATTCGGCGATTTCCGCCTTTGAATCGACGATGGCGGTGGGATGAATATTGGGCATCAGCTATCCATGATCATGGCGGCATAGGTCGCTTCGGCCATCAAGGTGTCGCCCACCTTGGCCTCGGCCCGGAACTTCCACACGTTGCCGCGCGAGCGTTCCTTGAACACATGGATGGCCAACTGGTCGCCCGGCCCCACCGGCTTGCGGAACCGCGCGCTGTCGACGCTCATGAAATAGACCAGCTTGCCTTCGGCACTCGGTCCCAGGGTGTCGACCACCAGCACCGCCGCGGTCTGGGCCATGGCTTCGATGATCAGCACGCCCGGCATCACCGGACGCTCGGGGAAATGGCCCTGGAAGAACGGTTCGTTGATGGTGACGTTCTTGATGCCGATGGCGCTGACATTGGAAACGATGCCAACCACCTTGTCGACCATCAGGAAAGGATAGCGATGCGGGATCATTTCCATGATCCGGTTGATATCGACCTCCTTCCCGGCGGTCTCGGTTGCATTCACCATGCTGTCCATCCTGCTTTTCCTTGAAAGATGTTGTTCTTAGCGCTTGTTACGGGCCAGCTTACTCAAAACCGCCGATTGGCGCAGCCATTCCATCCTCGGAACCGCCGGATAACCGCCATAGGTCTGCCCGGCGGGAATGTCGCCGATGACACCGGACTGGGCCATGATCTTGGCCCCCGAGCCGACCTTGAGATGGCCGGCGAAGCCGACTTGACCGCCGACGGCGGCGAAATCGCCAAACTGGCACGACCCGGAAATCCCCACCTGAGCGACGATGACGCAGCCACGGCCCAATTGAACGTTATGGCCGATCTGCACCAGATTATCGATCCAGCAGCCGTCGCCGATCACCGTGTCGGGGCCGGCGCCGCGATCGATGGTGGTGTTGGCGCCGATTTCGACACCGTTGCCGATGATCACCCGGCCCAGTTGCGGCACCTTCAGATGGCCCTGGATGCCCATGGCGAAGCCGAAACCGTCCTGGCCGATGCGGGCACCGGGATAGATGTTGACCTTGGCGCCGATGATGGCGCATTGCACGGTGGCATTGGCGCCGATGGTGCCGCCGGCACCGATGACCACGCCATCGCCGATCACCGCATTGGCCTCGATGCGGCAATTGTCGCCGATTTCAGCCCGCGCGCCGATCACCACGCCATGACCGATCCAGCAATTGGTACCGATCTTGGCCGACGAATCCACATGGGCGGTGGGCGAAACCCAGGCACTGGGGGCAGGCTGCGGATAAAACGCCTGGGCCACCATGGCATAGGCGCGGTAAGGGTCTTTGCTCAGCAGCAAAGGCGTGCCCGCCGGCCCACGCTCGGCCAGATCGGGGTGCACGATCACGGCACCGGCCTTGGTGGCGGTGAAGGCATTGATGTATTTGCGGTTATCGAGAAAGCTGATGTGGTCGGCGCCGGCGACTTCCAAGGCGGCGACATCAATGACCACCTGTCCCGATTGCTGCGGCTGCGACAGTTCGGCCCCACAGATTTCCGCCAGTTGTGCCAGGGTGAACGGTCCGGCGACCGTGAAAAAGCGGGAATCGGCCATGATGATTACTTCTTTCCCTTGGTCGTCGCGGCACCACCGGTGGGAGCCAGCTTTTCCGTTTCAGGGACCGGGAACGGCACCGTGGCGACGCGCTTGTTCAGCCGCTCGATGACGACGTTGGTGATATCCATGCGCTCGTCATGCAAGAAGACGTGCTGCTTGTGCATGACCAAACCCACCCCCAGTTCCGATGCCACCTCGCTGGTCACCGACACCACCGCCTTTTGCAACTCGTTGCTGGCGGTGGCGCTGGATTTGTCCAACGCCCGCACCGCGCCCTGATATTGGCGTTGAAAGTCAGCGATTCGGGTATTGAGATCGCGGGCTTTTTCCTGAAAAACCTCGGATGACAGGCTTGGGCGTTGACGCGCCAATTCCTGCTCGGAGACCTGCAATTGCTTGCGAGTGCCCTCGAATTCGGCATTGAAGGATTGCTGATAGCGTTCGCGCTCGACCACCATGGCCTTGCCGGCCAAGCTTTCACGCTGGACCCGATTGGCATCGACGACGACGATGGCCGCCGGTACCGCCGCGCCCGACCGGGTGGCGGCGTTATCCGCCGCCACCACCATGGAAGGAACCAACAGACAGACCAAAACCGCCGTCAGGCGGATGGCCTTGAAACCGACCATCCTAGAACCTCGTGCCGAAATTGAAGTGGAAGAACTCGTCCTCGTCGAACGATTCCTTCATCACCGGCACCGCCAGATCCAAGGCCACCGGACCCATGGGCGACTTCCAGGTCACACCGACACCGACCGAGGCGCGCAACGAGCTGGCCTGATTGATGGTCGCGGAGTTGGCGTAATCCTCGGTCGAACCGATACTGCCGAAATCGGTAAAGGCCTGACCGGCAAACCCCAATTCCTCGGGAAGCCCCAGCGGGAACTTGACCTGGACACTACCGGTGGCCTGCCACATACCACCCAGGGCGTCGCCCGAGCTCTTGTCGCGGGGACTGACACCGGAATTGGCGAAGCCACGCAAGCTGTCACCACCCAAATAATAGCGCTCGGTGATGCGGACCTTTTCGTCGCCGAAGCCGCTGATGACGCCGGCGGTGCCGCTGACCCCCAGGATGACCTGTTCATCCAGTTGGAAATATTGGGCTGCGCTCAGATTGTTGCGCATCCATTTTTGCGACCCACCAAGACCGGCCAATTCATTGTTGATCTTGAAGACGTAGCCCTCGGTCGGCTCCATCCTGCTGTCGCGATAATCCCAGGTCAAAGTCTGCTGGATGGACGAGGTGGACGAGGTACCCATCTGCTCGCGCACGAACAAAGAGGCGTCGTCATCGACGTTTTCCACCTGATCGCGCTTGACCTGATAGCGCACATCCTGACGCAAATTGTCGTGGATATAATAGCCGGACCGCACCGCCGCACCCATGGTGTTGTGGTCGTACGAGCTTTCACGCTGCATCTTGCGGGTCAGGCCGAAAATATCGAAACCGGCCGACAACTTGCGATCGAGGAAATAGGGTTCGGTAAAGGACAATTCGGCGCTGGTGCGGCGCGTTCCCAACGACGAGCTCAGCTTCAGATCCTGACCACGGCCCAGCAGGTTGCGTTCGCGGATCGAGGCTTCGACCAGCGGACCGACCACGGTGGACCAGCCAACGCCGAAGGACAATTCGCCGGTGGACTTTTCCTGCACGTCGACCTTGATGATGGTGCGGTCGGGCGCGCTGTCGGAAGGTATGTTGGTGACTTCGGCCTTGTCGAAGAAGCCCAGATCCTTGATGCGCTGGCGCGACCGGCGCACCTTGGCGGTGTTGAAGGCGTCGCCCTCGACCAGACGGAATTCGCGCCGGATCACTTTGTCCAGAGTGCGGACGTTGCCGGTGATGTCGATACGCTCCACATAGACGCGCGGGCCTTCGTGGACGTCATAGGTGATGTTGATCACCTTGTTCTCGCGGTCGCGGTTGACCTGCGGGCGCACGTCGACAAAGGCAAAACCCTTGGACCCCAGGGCATCGGTCAGATTCTGGACGATGTCTTCGACCTGATCGGCGTTGTACCATTCGCCCGGGACGCTGGTCAGCAACGGGTTCAACTCGTTGCCGTCGAGGTCGCGCAGATTGGCGTTGATGGTGGCGGTGCCGAATTTATAGCGCTCGCCCTCTTCCACCGTGAAGGTCAGGAAGAATCCACCACGATCCGGGGTCAGTTCGGCGACGCCGGAGACCACACGGAAATCGGCGAAACCATGCTTCAGGTAATAGCGCCGCAGCAATTCGCGGTCATAGGTCAACCGATCGGGATCATAGGTATCGTCGGAGGACAGAAAGCGGTACCAGCGTTCTTCCTTGGTCGACAGAACCTCACGCAGGCGCGAATCGCGGTAAAAACGGTTGCCGACGAAATTGATGCGCTTGACGTAGCTGGGCTCGCCTTCGGAAATCTCATAGGCCAGATCGACGCGGTTCTGCTCGAGCTGGATCAGCTTGGGCTCGACGGTAGCGGCGAAGCGGCCGTTGCGGCGGTACAGATCAAGGATGCGCTTGACGTCGTTTTGCACCTTGGTGCGGGTGTAAACCACACGCGGACGCAACTGGGTCTCGGTTTCCAGCTGCTCGTCCTTGACGCGGTTGTTCCCCTCGAAGGCGATGCGGTTGATGATGGGGTTTTCCACCACCCGCACCACCAGAGCCTCGCCCTCCTGACGGATGGAGACATCGGCGAACAGGCCGGTATTGAACAGGGTCTTGAGCGAACGGTCGACGCGATCGGCGCTGTAGGGATCGCCCTCGGCGATGGCCATATAGGACTTGACCGTCTCCACCTCGACGCGCTGGTTTCCCTGGACGACGATCTGCCGCACGGACCCCATGTTCTGAGCCCAGGCCGGCATCGCCAGCAAAACAGCCACCAGCACCGCGGTGTTGCGTAACAAACCCATCAACGCCCCCTTCCCAAACCGCCGTTTTTCACAGGCAGTTGCGAAATCACGAGAACAGCCGCTTTATGGCGTCCCAAGCCGGCAACGATACGATATCGTTACGGGTCGCGAATACCATCAAGGCCAATACCAGAAACAGCCCGATTCGGAAACCATATTCTTGTGCCTTCTCGCCCAGAGGCCTACCAAGGATGGCCTCGAAGGCATAAAAAACCAGATGCCCCCCATCCAGGATGGGGATGGGAAACAGATTGATCAGCCCCAGATTCAACGACAGCATGATTACATAAAAGGCGACGCTGGCCACGCCCAATTGTGCCGCCTCACCGGCGCCTTTGGCGATGCGGATCGGGCCCCCCAGTTCATCGCTGTCACGGCTGCCGCCGATCATCTGGCCGATGCCGACGAAAGTAGCGGAAATCATCGTCCCGGTCTCGCGTACGGCCAGGACCAAGGCGGTGCCGGGGCCATGGGTGACCACCCGGGTGCTGGCAGAATCGGCGGCGATGCCCAATACCGGCACCTTCTCCATATCGCCGAAAATGCCTTTGCGTTCGACGATGCGGGGATGGGCGACGAAATCCAGCCGCCCGCCAGCGCGCTCGACCGTCAGCGACAGGGGCTTGTCGATATCCAGCCGCACGATGCGCTGGATGTCCTGAAAGCGCTCGACCTCGCTGTCATTGGCGATGACGATACGGTCGCCGGCCTTGAGGCCGGCCTGTTCGGCGGCGCTGCCGGGCATGACCTGACCGATCACCGGCTCGGTCACCGGTTGCCCCAGGATCATGAACATCACCGCCAAACCCAGGATGGCGAAAATGAAATTGGCGGCGGGGCCGGCGAAAACGATGGCAGCGCGTTGCCCCACCCGCTTGTGTCGAAAGCTGACCGCCATCTCGTCATCGGTCATGGGCCGCGGATCGCCGGTGGCCGAGGCGGCGTCGGCATCGCCGAACATCTTGACATAGCCGCCCAGGGGCAGCGCGCTGAAACGCCAGCGAGTACCGTGGCGGTCGTTGAAGCCCCAGATTTCCGGACCAAAGCCGATGGAGAAGACCTCGACCTTGACGCCGTTCCAGCGGGCAATCAGGTAGTGGCCCAGTTCATGAACGAACACCACCACCGTCAGGATCAGCAGGAAAACGACGATATAATTCCAAAAAAAGTCCATCTTGGTCCGATCAGGCCAGGGTGTCGATCAGCGCCTGGGCGCAATGTCGGGCGGCGCGATCCTGATCCAGCACATCGCCGATGCCGCCCAGCGGCACCAAGGTCATGGTTTCCAGGGTCTTTTCCACCGTGGCGGCGATGTCCAGGAAACCGATGCGACCAGCCAGGAAGGCAGCCACCGCCACTTCGTTGGCGGCATTGAGGACAGTAGGTGCCGAACCGCCGCTTTGCAAGGCCGCCCGCGCCAGCCCCAGCGCCGGAAAGCGGATCGGATCGGGGGCCTCGAAGGTCAGGGTGGCGATGGAAGCCAGATCCAGCTTGGGCGCCGGCGAAGCGATGCGGCGCGGCCAGCCCAGGGCATAGGCGATGGGGGTGCGCATATCGGGGCTGCCCAATTGCGCCAATACCGAGCCGTCGGCATAGGCGACCATGGAATGGATCACCGATTGCGGATGCACCAGGATGTCGATCTTGTCTTCGGGCAAGGCGAACAGGTGATGAGCTTCGATCAGTTCGAGGCCCTTGTTCATCATCGAGGCGGAATCCACCGAGATCTTCGCCCCCATGGACCAATTGGGATGGGCCACCGCCTGAGCGGGGGTCATGGCCCGCATTTCCTCCAGGCTTTTTTGCCGGAACGGCCCGCCCGAGGCGGTCAGCACGATCTTGTCGATAGCGTGGCGCTGATTGGTCTCGAACACCTGGAAAATGGCCGAATGCTCGGAATCCACCGGCAGCAGGGTGGCACCATGGGCGGCAACCTCCGCCATCATCAGCGATCCGGCGCAGACCAGGCATTCCTTGTTGGCCAAAGCCACCACCACGCCCCGGCGCACCGCTTCCAAGGTCGGCGCCAGACCGGCGGCACCGACGATAGCCGCCATCACCCAGTCGGCGGGCAGACGCGCCGCCTCGATCACCGCCTGGGCCCCGGCGGCGGTTTCGATGCCGCTGCCGGCCAGCAATTGCCGCAGACGCGGCAAGGCCGCTTCGTCGGCGAGGACGGCCAGACGTGGACGCAGCCGCAACGCCTGATCCGCCAACAGATCGGCGCTGGCATTGGCCACCAGGGCTTCGGTGCGATAAAGGTCGGGCCGCGCCTCGATCAGCTCCACCGTGTTGCGACCGATGGAACCGGTCGAGCCCAGAATGGTGATTGCCCGCCTCGCGTCGCTCATTCCGCCCTCGTTACGACCACAACAATAGCGGCTTTGCCGCCACCAAGGCGGCGATAGCCACGGCCAAACCCGCCGTCAACAGGCCGTCGACCCGATCCAGCACGCCGCCGTGACCGGGGATGATATTGCTGGAATCCTTGACGCCGGCACGGCGTTTGACCCAGCTTTCCAGCAGGTCGCCGGCCTGGGCCACCACCGCCAGCACAGCGCTGGCGACAACGATGAAGACGGGGGCGGACAAATCCGCCCACCAAGCCATTCCGACCCCGGCCAGCATGGCGCTGGCCATGCCGCCCAGCAGACCGGCCCAGGTCTTCTTGGGGCTGACGACAGGCATCAGCAGCGGCCCGCCGATGGTGCGCCCGGCGGCATAGGCGCCGATATCGGTGCCCCAAACCAGCAGGAACAACCAGATCACGGTCAGCAGGCCAGCGGCCTGATCTTGGCGCAACCACACCAAGGCGATGGACGGCAAGGCGGCATAGAGCGCCCCCAATCCCGCCGATACTCGGGCCGGGCCGGCGAGGAAGGCGGAAACCAAGGCGGTGATCACGGCCACGGCCAGGGCCGCCCGAGGGTCGAGCAAGACCAGCAGCGAAGCAGCGGCCCCACCCAAGGCGGCGGCCCAACCGGAGGGGCCGAACCCCTTCAGGGTCATCTTGTGCCATTCCCAGCACATGATCGCGCAAGCCACCGCCACCAGCAGGGCAAAAGCCCAGCCGCCCAGCCATACGGCCATCAAGGCCGGCGGGGCCATCACCAAGGCGGACAGGATGCGGGTGCGCAGCACGTCGGGTCAGCCGGGCGCGTTGCCGTAACGACGCTCGCGGCCATGAAAGTCGCGGATGGCGTCTTCCAGGTGCGTGCGATCGAAATCCGGCCACAAAACGTCGGTGAAGACGAATTCCGCATAGGCCGATTGCCACAGCAGAAAATTGGAAATGCGCTTTTCCCCCGAGGTGCGGATCAGCAGATCGGGATCGGGGATGTCCGCGGTATAAAGCCGGGCGGCCAAGGCGTCTTCATCGATGGCAGCGGCGTCAAGGCGTCCCATGGCCACATCTTGGACCAGCCGGCGGGCGGCATCGGTAATTTCCTGGCGACCGCCATAGGACAGGGCCAGAACCAGGGTGAGCGCCGTATTGCCAGCGGTCTTGGCCTCGGATTCGTCGATCAGGGCATTGATGTCGCGGCTCAGGCGCGAGCGGTCGCCAATGACCCGCAGGCGGATGCCGTTCTTGTGCAGATTGGCGACCTCGTTGCGCAGATAAAGCCGCAACAACCCCATCAGATCGGTGACTTCCCCGGTGGGGCGCTTCCAGTTTTCCGAGGAAAAAGCGTACAGAGTCAGGTAGGAGACGCCCATCTCGCGCGCGGCCTCGACCGTGCGGCGCACCGCCTCGGCCCCACGTTTGTGACCAGCGGTGCGCGGCAACCCGCGTGCCTTGGCCCAGCGCCCGTTACCATCCATGATGATGGCCACGTGGACGGGCGGCGTGGGGGGGGCAGCATGCAAGGGGGCGCTCTCCATCACCTGCTAGACCTGCATGATTTCTTTTTCTTTGTGGGCGAGGGTTTCGTCCACCTTCTTGATGGTGTCATCGGTCAGGCTCTGCACTTCTTTTTCGTGCTTCTTGATCTCGTCTTCCGAGATGTGGCCGTCCTTTTCCATCTTCTTCAAGGTGTCCATGCCGTCGCGGCGCACATTGCGGATGGCGATGCGGGCCTGTTCGGCATACTTGCCGGCGACCTTCTGCAATTCCTTGCGGCGTTCTTCGTTCAATGACGGAATCGGCACCCGCACCAACTGGCCGTCGGTCTGCGGGTTAAGGCCCAGACCGGCTTCGCGGATGGCTTTTTCCACCGCCTTGACCTGCCCCTTGTCCCACACTTGCACGGTCAGCATGCGCGGCTCGGGTACGGCGATGGTGCCGCATTGCGTGATCGGCATGGTCTGGCCATAAGCCTCGACCACCACCGGCTCAAGCAGGGACGCGACGGCACGACCGCTGCGCAGGCCCGAGAATTCCTTTTTCAGCACTTCCACCGTGTTGTCCATGCGGTGGGCGACATCCTTCTTGAGATCGCTCCAAGTGGTCGGTGCGGACACGGCTCAACCCCCTTCTTTGATGATGGTGAAACGCCCATGTCCCAACACCACCTCGGCGAAGGCCTTGTCGGTGTGCATGTCGAAGACGACGATGGGCACGTTGTTTTCCCGGCACAGGGAAATGGCGGACGCGTCCATCACCGCCAGATCGCGGGCCAGGACGTCGTGGAAAGTCAAGGTGTCGTAACGCACGGCATCCTTGACCTTTTTCGGATCGGCGGAATAGACGCCGTCGACTTGGCTCGCCTTCAACAGCGCGTCGCAGCCCATTTCGACGGCGCGCAGCGCAGCGGCGGTATCAGTGGTGAAGAACGGATTGCCGGTGCCGGCGGCGAAAATCACCACCCGCCCCTTTTCCAGATGACGGATGGCGCGGCGGCGGATGAAGGATTCGCACACCGACGGCATGGGGATGGCCGATTGCACCCGGGTCTCGATGCCCCGGGCCTCCATGGCGTTTTGCAGCGCCAGGGCGTTCATCACCGTGGCCAGCATGCCCATATTATCGGCGGCGGCCCGTTCCATGCCCTTGGCCGCGCCCGACAGGCCGCGGAAAATGTTGCCGCCACCAACGACGCAACACACCTCGACCCCCAGGTCGCGAACGGATTGAACCTCGGCGGCGATACGGTCGACGGTGACCATATCAAGCCCGTATTCGAGATCCCCCATGAGACCTTCACCCGAGATCTTGAGGAGAACGCGGCGAAACTTGGCGTCGCTGGCCATCAGAGCCCCCAAAAGCCTGGATTGCAGTTGAACCCGGCGCAAAGCCGGGGTTTTTACCGGGTGGCGATCATACACCATTCCACCCGTCTGTCTCGCTTGATGTGACAGAGGCGAAAACCGCCGCCAAGGGCTCTCCCCCTGGCGGCGGCTTCTACGCGAAACGGACCTTCGACCGATCAACCACCCAGCTGGGCGGCCACTTCGGCGGCGAAATCCTTCTCTTCCTTCTCGATGCCTTCGCCCAAGGCGAAACGGGCGAAAGCGGTCAGCTTGACCGGAGCGCCCAATTCCTTGGCCAAGTTCTCGACCACCTTGGAAATCTTGTTTTCCTGGTCGATGACGAAGACCTGATCCAGCAGACATACTTCTTCGTAGTACTTGCGGATGCGGCCCTGAACCATCTTTTCGATGACTTCGGCGGGCTTGCCCGAGGCCTTGGCCTGCTCGGTCAGCACGGCGGTTTCACGCTCGAGCGCGGCCTTGTCGACCGAGGCCGAATCCAGGAACAGCGGGTTGGCGGCGGCCACGTGCATGGCGATCTGCTTGCCCAAGGCTTCCAGCTTGGCGGTGTCGCCAGCGGATTCGAGGGCGACGAGCACGCCGATCTTGCCCAGGCCCGGAGCGGTGGCCGAGTGCATGTAGCCGGCGACCACGCCTTGCGACACTTCCAAGACGATGGCGCGACGCAGGTTCATGTTCTCGCCGATGGTGGCGATCAGGGCGGTCAGCTGCTCGGCCACCGACTTGCCGGCGCCGGGGAACTCGGCGGCCTTCAGCACCTCGACGTCGGCGCCCTTGGTCAAGGCAACCTGGGCAACGCCGGAGACGAAGCCCTGGAACTGGTCGTTGCGACCGACGAAATCGGTTTCGGCGTTGATCTCGACGGCCACGCCCTTGGTGCCGGCGGAGGCGATGGCGACCAGACCTTCGGCGGCGACGCGACCGGCCTTCTTGGCGGCGGCGGCCAGACCCTTCTTGCGCAGCCAGTCGATGGCGGCTTCCACGTCACCGGCGGTTTCGTTCAGCGCCTTCTTGCAATCCATCATGCCAGCGCCAGTCTTTTCGCGCAGCTCCTTGACAAGCGCAGCGGTAATCTCGGCCATGGGAATATTCCTCTTCGTTTGGTGTGATCGAAGAAACAGATATGTAACGTTGTGTACTTAACAAAATGGCGGCGACGCATGTCGCCGCCATCTTGCAACAATCTTGGGCCTTATTCGGCCGAAGGGGCTTCCACGGCCACGACTTCAGCTTCGGCGGGGATCACTTCCACCGGAGCTTCGGCCTGGGCGCCGATATCGCCGCCCGAGCGACCGATCTCGGCCTGGATGCCGTCGAGAACGGCGCCGACCATCAGATCGCAATAGGTCTGGATGGCGCGGATGGCGTCGTCGTTGCCGGGAACCGGGAACTGCACGCCCGACGGGTCCGAGTTGGAATCCAGGATGGCGACGACCGGAATGCCCAGCTTGTTGGCTTCCTGAACGGCCAGGGCTTCCTTGTTGGTGTCGATGATGAACAGGATGTCCGGCAGGCCGCCCATGTCCTTGATGCCGCCCAGCGCACGGTCCAGCTTTTCCTTTTCACGGGCCAGGACCAGCTGTTCCTTCTTGGTCAGGCCGGCCAGGGTGCCGGAAGCCAGCATCTCGTCCAGTTCGCGCAGGCGCTTGATCGAGTGCGAGATGGTCTTCCAGTTGGTCAGCATGCCACCCAGCCAGCGGTGGTTGACATAGTACTGGCCACACTTCTTGGCGGCTTCGGCGACGGTGTCGGAAGCGGCGCGCTTGGTGCCCACGAACAGAACGCGGCCACCACCGGCAACGACGTTGCGCACGGCGGTCATGGCGGCATGCAGCATCGGCACCGATTGCTGCAGGTCGATGATGTGAATGCCGTTGCGGATACCGAACAGGAACGGCGCCATCTTGGGGTTCCAGCGGCGGGTATTGTGACCGAAGTGCACACCAGCTTCGACGAGCTGACGCATGGAGAAGGTCGGCATGGACATGGAGAGAATTCCTTTTCTTTCTCCGGTTGAGCCTCCGCGGGTAAACGCCGGGATATACCCGGCACCGGAGCGACAACGCCTAAGCGCCGCCGCGGACCCGCGTGCGGTTTGGTGGCGGGTTCATACTCGTTTGCGCAGGCTTTGGCAAGCCCGAAGGCAGATCAACGCGCGCTGGCCTCACGCGGGCCGGGCTGATCGAGCACCTGCGAGCACAAAGACGGCAGATTGGGCCGGCGGGTATTGGGCTTGTCGCGCCCGTGATCGGGTAGCACCGTCGACTTGGCCAGCCACGACGACAACTCGGCGCCGCAACCGTCGCCGGGCGGAACCGGTGCCTGGGTGGCGCAGTTGATGTCGCCGATGGAACAGGCCAGCCGCACATGAAAATGTTCGTCATGGCCCCACCACGGGCGCAGCTTGGCCAGCCAGTCGGTATTGCCCCTGGCCGCCTTGCAGGCCGCCGCCTTGATCGCCGGATTGACGAAGATGCGGTCGACCTCGGGCGAGTTCGCCGCCAGTTCCAGCACTTTCAGCTGTCGCGCGCCCCACGTGCGCGAATCGACATTGCGTCCGCGCACCATGGAAACCGGGGTGGGGTTGCTCAGTTCGCGCGCGTTCAGCATCTTGCCCGGCAGACGGAACCAGATATCCACGTCCAGCCCGTTCTGGTGGCTGCCGTGGCCATAGGCCATGGGACCGCCGCGCGGCTGCGACATATCGCCGATCAACAGCGGCGCCAGCCCCTGATGATGGGCGGTGCGGCCCAATTGTTCGATGAACTCGACGGTGCGGGGATGCGCCCAGAAGCGGTTGCGCTGCGGACGCAGGATTTGCAGCCCCTCGCTGTCCCCTGGCAAGGATCGCGCGCCGATCAGGCAGCCGGCGGCGGCACCGCCGACCGAGGATGGCCGTTCCGGCACCGGATGGGTCAACGCCGCCCACTGGCCCGCGCTCATGGGCTCGGCCGCGACAGGGGCCGATACCGACAGCAACAACAAAACCGACAGCGCCAGACGCTTCACCATCGCTCCCCTTCCCTGTCCAAGGGCAAAGGGGAACATGGCGGCACCGCCAGGGTCAATCAAATACGGTCTCGGCGAAGCGGGCTTGGATGACCTTGATCTCGTCCAGGCTGCCCGCCAGGATATCGACGCATTCGGGATCGAACTTGGTCCCGGCATTTTTTTGCAGCAAGTGCATGGCCTCTTCGTTGGTCCACGCATTTTTGTACGGACGCACCGAGGTCAGGGCGTCGAAGACGTCGGCGACGGCGGCGATGCGCGCCTCGATGGGGATCTGGCTTTCCCTGAGACCATAGGGATAGCCGCTGCCGTCCAGGGCTTCATGGTGATAGGCGACGATGTTGCGCAGAACATCCAGGTAAGGCATGGATTTCAGACCGAAATCGCGCATCATCAGGTCGATGATTTCCACGCCTTTGACCACATGGCCCTTCATCAAGGTGAATTCGTCCTCGGTCAGCTTGCCGGGCTTCAGCAAGATGGCGTCGGGCACCGCCACCTTGCCGACGTCGTGCAACGGGCAGAACTGAAACAGAAACTCGACATATTCGTCGGTCAGTCCGTAATGATCGGGCATCTTGGCGGCGATCAGGCGGGCATAGCGGGCCATGCGGGCCAGATGCGACCCGGTTTCCTCGTCCCGGGCCGAACTGACCGAGCGGATGACCTTCACCGCCGCCTGCATCATGCGCACGGTGTCCAGTTCGCGCATCACCGCCAGGGAAATCAACTCGGCATAGGGGCGCAGGCGCTGCACCACCGGCGGCTGAAAAAAGCCGATCTCGAACGAGTTGAAGAACAAGAAGCCGTAGAACGTGCCCTTGTTGACGATGGGGACGGTATAGCTGGAACGATAGCCGGCATCGTAGAGCCGGCGGGAAAAACTGCCGCCATCGTTGGCCGACGGAGTCAGGTCGTTGATGATCCGCCGCGCCCCGGTCTTGGCCAATTGCTTGAGCGAATGGGATTGCGCCAGGGGGGCCGAGGCACCATCCACCGGACTTTCACCATCCGAGGAATGGATGAAGGTCTTCACCATGTCCGAGGTGTCGTCATAAAGGGCAACCGCGATGCGGCTCAGCGACGCCAAGGTGTTCTCGCCCTTGATTTCGTCATGAAGACAGATCAGGCGCTCGGCGATACCGCGATGAACGGCGGGCAATTGATACATGATCCCGTCGCGACCCCTATCCCCATTGATTAATGTCAAGGCAGTCAGCCACCATACGCTTGTGCTTAATTGCGGTCAAATGACTGCAATGGTTAGATGCATGGTTTAGGGGGGGTATCCATCGGCATTGGCAATTGGCGCAGCCACCTTGACATTGCCGCAAATAACCGGACTAAGAATCATCCATGCGCCTTGCCCTGGTCATCAACCGATCCGCCGGAACTTTTCGCCGCCTGCCGCTGGAATCGACGGTCGAGGCCATCGCCGCCGTTTTCCGCCGCCATGGTCATGACGTCACCGTCACTGTCTGCGGCAAGCGCGACCTGTCCGCCGCCCTGGCCCAATGGGCAAGGCGCGACGACATCGACGCCATCATCACCGGCGGCGGCGACGGTACCTTCCTGACCGCCATCCTGGCCGGCCTGGGCAACGACAAGCCGGTGGGCCTGCTGCCCCTGGGCACGCTCAACCTGCTGGCCCGCGACCTGGGCCTGCCCACCGACCCGCTGGCCGCGGCCCAAGCCCTGGCCTTCAGCCGCGTGGCCGAGATCGACCTGGCCGAGGTCAACGGCCTGCCCTTCGCCATCTGGGCCTCGTTGGGCATGCATCCCAGGGTGGTCCGCCGCCGCGACAAGTTGCAGGCCGAGGGATTGAGCAAGTGGCGGGCCTTCGCCCTGGCGGCGCTGCGGGCCTTTCGCCGTTATCCGCTGATGCAGGTGGACATCACCATCAATGGCGACACCACCAGCATGACCACCCCCATCGTCGTTATTTCCAACAATGCCTGGGCGGAAACGCCATTGCCCCTGCCGCCGTCGCGGGCCAGCCTGGACCGGGGCGAATTGATGGTGCACGTGGCCAAGACCACCTCGCGCTGGGGCTTGCTGTGGCTGGCCCTGAACGCCCTGCTGGGGCGTTGGCGGGTCAACCGCCTGCTCCAGATCTTCAGCGCCGAGCAGGTGGTGGTGACGGGGCGCAAAAGCCGGATGATGCTGTCGCTGGACGGCGAAGTCACCGTGTTGCGCGCGCCCCTGGTATTTCGCAGCCACCCCAAATCCCTGCGCGTCCTGGTCCCGGATGAAACGCCATGCGCCTGATCGCCCATTTGTCCGACCTGCATTTCGGCCGCACCGACCCGATGGTGGTTGATGCCCTGGTGCATGACATCGCCCATCACCGCCCGCATCTGGCGATCATTTCCGGCGACCTGACCCAGCGGGCGAAAAGCCATCAATTCCTGGAAGCGCGCAAATTCCTGGAACGCCTGGGCATTCCGGTGCTGGTGGTGCCCGGCAACCACGATCTGGCCCCGGTTTACCGCCCGCTGAACCGCCTGCTCAATCCGCGCGCCAAGTTCGAGAAATATCTGCCGGCCAGCGCCCACGCCAATGGCTGGAACGACGATGAAATCATCGTCATCGGCCTGGACAGCACCCGCCATCTGCGTTGGCAAAGCGGCAAGCTGCGCGATCATCACCTTGACCATGTGGAAGACAGCCTGCAAGACAGCGGCGATCATCATTGCAAGATCGTCTTCCTGCATCATCCGCCCAGTACCGCCCAATCGGGCCATCCGTTCCACACACTGACCGAACTTGGCGTCGACCTGATCCTGGCCGGACACGTGCACAAGGCCCATGTGGACCTGATCGATTCGCCCGACCATGGCGCCTGCGTGCTGGTCCAGGCCTCGACCGCCTGCTCGACCCGCCTGCGCGAGGATGCCAACGGCTACGCCCTGATCCGCATCGATGGCCCCAGCCTGGAGGTGGACATCCGCGGCTGGAGCGGCACCGCCTTTCACGCAATCCACCATCACGGCTTTGTCCGCGCCGAAGCCGGCTGGCGGCGGGCTTAGGGCGTAAACTCATAAATCCCATGGTGCTCTGCACGCCCCGCAAGGCCATATAAGATGCCGGGAAATGCAGGCGATAGCGGGGCTATCGCCAAATTTGACGGCACGGTTAGATGGCCTTGCGGGGCGTGCCCTTCGGGTTTGTCTAAGACGTCGTACTGCGACGTCATCGTCGCTTGGCTGTACCCAAGGTACAGCCCGCGCTCGTTTCCTGGCATTACGACGTCTTAGACAAACAGAGCGCCATGGGATTTATGAGTTTACGCCCTAACGCCGGTTCAGCGTTTCCTGGCGCCGGCGGATGTCTTCGGGCCATGACGACTTGATGTAAGCCAGACTGGCGCGGATGTCGGCATCGCTCAACTTACCGACGAAGGACGGCATGTCGCTTTTGTAATCGGGCGGGGCGAACCGGGCCAGGCCGTGCTTGGTCACCGCGAACAGATATTCGTCGGCATGGTGCCAGGTATGGCCGCTGACATCATGGGGCGGGGCCGGCAACGCGCCGCTGGGCAAGCGTATCCGCCAATCGGGTTGGCCTTGCAATTGGACGCCGTGACATTGAGCGCAGTGCAGGGCATAGACTTCCTTGCCGCGGGCCACCTGGGCGCTGTCGTCGGGGTCGATGCGCCCCCGGCCCTGCCACCAGACCCAAGCGCCGCCCACCGCCCCGATGGCGACAGCCACGGCCAATACTGCCCCGATTGCACGCACGCCCCGCTCCCCTTGCCTTCCGGCGGCAGTATACCGCACCCTCGGGCTTTCATCCCAGGCTTGAAATCGCCCTGTCTTGGCGCATCATGATGCCCGTGCTTTCGCGGAGAACTTCCATGGCCGCCGTGCTGATTTCCATTTCGTGTCCTGATCGTCCCGGCCTGATTGCCGCCATTACCGGGCGCTTGTTCGATCTTGGCGTCAACCTGGGTGACAGCAGTTTCGCCATGCTGGGGGCCGGGGCCGAATTCAGTTCGGTGTGCGAGGTGCCCGACTCTCTGGCCCTGGACGATCTGCAAACCGAACTGGCCGCCTTGCCGGAACTGGCCCAGGCCCGCATCGATGCGCGTCCGTTCGAGCTTGATTCCGCCCATGGCGCCCTGGGGCGCATCACCCATCGGGTGATCGTCTCGGGTGGCGACCGCCCCGGTCTGGTGGCGCGCTTAAGCGAGGTTTTCGGCCAGTTCAACGCCAATATCGTGCGCATGGACGCCCAACGGGTGCCCGAGCAGAATTTGTATGTCACCCGCTTTTCCGTCTGCCTGCCCGAACGCGCCCAAGCCTGTCTGGCCACCATCACCAACACCGCCGGCGAGTTGCACCTGACCTGCCATATCGAGGAAATTTAGGGCAACAGGATCGTCAGCATCAGGGTCGATTGCAACGGGTTGAAATTGTCGTCCGACATCAGGGTCGCCACCAGACGGCCGTCGGCCCGCGCCCGCACGGCGACAGCTTCGAAATTGTCCACATTCAGCGGCGGCGCCAGCCGCACGATCTCACGCCCGGCCAAATTTTCCACTTGGCCCGCGTCCAGGCGCAGCAGCCGCATGGCCGGACCGGCCAGCATGGTGTACTGGCGCTCCACCACCAGCAGGCCGCCATCGGGCAGGGCCACGGCAGCGGTGGGGCGGAACAGCCCGTGGCGCGGATAGAGCAATTGCCGCCACTGCCCCGGAGTGCCGATCCAGGCCGGCGATGTCGGCTCGCCCTCGCGCCCTTCGGCGATCAGCAGCAGGCGACCATCGGCCAGCCGGGCCATGGCCTCGATACCGTCGTTTTCGCCCAGGGCGGCCACGCCTTCGGCCAGCGGCACGGCGATCGGGGCGCCGTCCAGACCGGACGGATAACGCCAGACCCGGTGCCGGCGCTCGAACGACACCAGCCAGGACGAACCATCGCGCAAGATTTCCTCGGCGTCGCCGTCGATCTTGCTGTCTTGGGTTATTCCACCCAAACCCCCGCCCTGCAACCCGCTCACGGCAAGCGGGGCGCCCTCCTTGTCGGCCTGAACGTGAAAACGCAGCCAATACCCTTTGTCGGTCACCCCCACCAAGGCATCGCCGTCCCAGGCCAGCCCGGAAATGCCGCCGAACCAGGACCGCGCAGCACTCAGACGATGCAGGCCGAGAACCCGCACCTCCCCCAGCCGGTCCAGGGTCGGATCGGTTGAGGAAAGCGGTACCGCCACCGCGCTGATATCGCCTTGATCCGCGGCCAGACAGGCCGATGGGAACAGCAGGACCAGCAAAATCATCAACCGGCGCATGCATCCCCCGTCTTGGCTGTGGCGTCGCTTTCGCACATGCGGCACTATGGCCCGATGAATGCCGAAATCGCCACCACCTTTCCGCAATTCACCCGCCTTGATCCGCAATCGGCGGCCCTGCTAGAGGGTTCCGCCCGGGTGGTCGCCCTGCCTGCCGGCACCTCCGTCTTTCATGACGGCAGCGAATGTTCCAATTACGTCCTGGTCATCGATGGCTCGGTGCGGGTGCAGAAAGTGGCGGAAAATGGCCGCGAAATCGTGCTTTACCGGGTGGAAAGCGGGCAATCTTGCGTGCTCACCACCAATTGCCTGATCTCGCACGCCGATTATACCGCCCAAGGCATCGCCGAAAGCGACGTCAGGGCGTTGGTGCTGCCGGCCTCGGCCTTCCGCAGCCTGCTGGCGCGTTCGGAGGCCTTTCGCGATTTCGTCTTTTCCGCTTATGCCGCCCGCATCGCCGATTTGCTGATGCTGATCGAGGAAGTAGCCTTCGGCCGCATCGACGTGCGCCTTGCCGCCTGGCTTTTGCATCATTGCGACGACGACGGCACCATCAAATCCACCCATCAGGACATCGCCACCGAACTGGGCACCGCGCGCGAGGTGATCAGCCGCCAGCTCAAGGAATTCGAGCGGCGCCACTGGGTCAGCCTGCATCGCGGTCGAGTCGAGGTGAAGAATCGGTCCGGCCTAGCGTCATTGCGCGATTCTGTGTGACCTAGTCACCGAATAAACCAGCCGACCGGGATATAAATCCACCATCAAGTGGTTCATCCCTTTCGGAGTTCGCGTCCCATGAACAAGAATGTTGGCGGCATCGACCGCATCCTGCGCATCGTCGTGGGTCTGGTGCTGATCGCCCTGGCCGTCACCGGCACCGTGGGCCTGTGGGGCTATATCGGCGTGGTGCCGTTGCTGACCGGCCTGATCGGCTGGTGCCCGGCTTATCTGCCCCTGGGAATCAAGACCTGCAAGACCCCGTAAACCACTGGTTTACAGTCAATGAAACCCGCCGCGATCCTGGTGATCGCGGCGGGTTTTGCATTTCATTTTAAAATCAAAACGAATTTTGGCGCGAACACTGCCAAGGATGTCGCCAGGACGGCCAAACGCACGGGGCTTTCACCAGCCCTAGTTTCCGTCATCCGCAAGTTGACAGATATATGGACAATTCTGCTCCGCCAACCCAATCGTTACGAAAAGATATCGACGGCGCCTCACACTCGCCCCCGCAAGGCCGCCCAGGCCAGCCGCACCGGCATGGGCCGGGGCCGGTACGAGCGGGAATCGAAGACATCGCCGCCCAGCGAGCGGATGCGACGCAGATGAGCCCCAGCCAGTACCGCTGGCAACAGCGCCGGCAGCGCCGTACGCGGTACACGCAGGCGGCGGGATTGGCGCAAATGCGGCTCCACAAGGTCGGTCAAGGTCAGAACAGAGGCGGCCAAAGCGGTCTTGTCAACCGCAGCTGACAAAACCTCATCACTGCTCACTCCCTGCCCGGCCAACACATCGGCGGGTAATGAGCACCAGCCTTGGGCCAGATGAAACGGCAGCGACCTCAGCAATCCGGTCAAGGCCCAGGCGGTACCGGCGCTTTGTGCTGCCGCGCAATCCTCGGCCCCCAACACGGTCGCAGCCAGACGGGCCAGCCCACCGGAGCTGCGCCGACCGTATTCCTGCCAATCGGCAATGGTGGCGAAAGGCGCAGGATCAAGATCATGCTGACGGACATCAATCAGATCATGCACATCCGTCAACTGAAGTTGACGGCGCTCGATCAAGTCCAACAGCGGCCCGCCGACCGGATGGCGCATGGCTTCTTCCCGTCGTGCCCCTTCGACCACGTCGCGCCACCATTGCAGCCGGATCATCCCGGCCAGGGGCTCGCGCACCTGGGTGCGGATTTGGCTGAGTTCCAGATTGAAGGCATAAAGCGCCCACAGATCGCCACGGCGGGCGGGATCGGCGAACATGGCGGTGGCGTAACGGTCGTGATCGTGACGGCGCAGGGATTCGCCCAAGGCGGAAAGATCGGTGATCGAAGCGGTCAAGGCGGAATTTCCCTGGTCGGGGGCGGTGGGATTACCATATATAATCGGTCTATAGCGCAACACCAATGGGAGGACGCCTATGGCCCGTGCCGATGCCGTTCCCCTGCCCAGCCCGGCGGGCAAGCAGCATGGCGACGAGAATTTTCCGGTCGCGTCATTGCTGCTGTCGTCGTCGCTTCGCCCGAAAATCCTGGCCTTTTACCGTTTTGCCCGTGCCGCCGACGACATCGCCGACGCCCCTGATCTGGACAGCACCGTCAAATTGCAGCGTCTGGACGAGTTCGAGCGGGGCCTGAGCGGCCTTGCCGGGGCCCCCCAGGCCCTGGCCCTGCATGCCGCCGTCGCTGGCAATTCCCGCCTGCTCGGCCATGCCGCCACCTTGCTGCATGCCTTTCGCCGCGATGCCATGACCGATCGCTGCCGGTCATGGGCCGATTTGATGGCCTATTGCAGTTGTTCCGCCGCCCCGGTCGGGCGCTTCTTGCTGGACCTGCACGATCAGCCGCAGCATCTGCAGACCAGAACCGACAATTTGTGCGCCGCCTTGCAGGTGCTCAACCATTTGCAGGATTGCGGCAAGGATTACCGCGCCTTGGGCCGCATCTACCTGCCCGCCGACTGGATGGCCGCCAGCGGGCTGACCCCGAACGCCCTGGCCGCCAATGGGGGCGATGCGTCCTTGCGCCACGTCATCGACCTGATGCTCGACCGTACCGAAATGCTGATCGAGCAGGCCGAGCCCCTGCCCCAGGCCATGGATAACCGCCGTCTGGCCATGGAAACCGCCATCACCATCGGCATCGCCCGCCGGCTGGCGGCACTGTTGCGCCAGCGTGACCCGCTGGCCCAACCGGTCAAATTATCGCCTTTGGCTTATGGCGCCGCCTTTATCGGTGGGGTTTTGTCGGTCATGCGATCGCGGGCATGAGCGGCGGCCGTTCCTCGTTCTATTGGCCCATGCGGCTGCTGCCCAAGGCGAAGCGTCAGGCCATGTTCGCCCTTTACGGCTTTTGCCGGGCGGTGGACGACATCAGCGACGGCGATTTCGACACCGACACCAAGCGGGCCAAACTGACCACCCTGCGCGCTGCCCTGACCACATGGCAACAGACCGGCATCGCCCTGCATCCGGCCATCGCGGACTTGGCCCCCTTCGTCCAACGCTTCACCCTGCCGGTGGCCGAGCTTGAACTGTTGCTGGACGGCATGGAGACCGACGTCAACTCGCCATTGACAGCGCCGACAATGGCGGAATTGTCGCAGTATTGCCGTCAGGTCGCCGGTACGGTGGGGGTCTTGGCCATCCACATCCTGGGCCGGCCCGACGCGCGGGACTTCGCCCTGGCCCTGGCCGAGGCGCTGCAACTGACCAACATCCTGCGCGACGTGGCCGAGGATGCCCGGCTGGGCCGGCTGTACCTGCCGAAGGAATGCCTGGATCAGGCCCATATCCTGGTGCAATCGCCGCGCGCCGTGCTCAGCCATCCGGCCCTGCCCGCCGCCTGCATGGCGCTTTACAGCAAGGCCGAGGCCAAGTTCAGCGAGGCCGAAGCCCTGTTGGCCCGGACCGGCAGGCGCCATCTGTGGCCGCCCTTGGCCATGATGGCCATCTACCGCAGCCTTTTACGCCGGCTGCCGCGCCGCGACTGGTCGGCACCGCCGCCACGCCTGGGGCATTGGCGCCGGTTGTTGATCGCCCTGTCCGCCGCGTGGGCATGAAACCGGTCGTCCATGTGGTCGGTGCCGGTCTGGCCGGACTTGCCGCCGCCCTGGCTGTCGCCCGCAGCGGTCACGCCGTGCACCTGTACGAAGCCGCGCCCCAGGCCGGCGGGCGCTGCCGCTCGTTTCATGACCCGGTACTCGACCGGGTCATCGACAACGGCTCGCACCTGTTGCTGGGCGTCAACCGGGTTGCGCTGGACTACCTGAAAGCCAGCGGCGGCCTGGACTTTGTCCATGCCTTGCCGCCCCGCATCCATTTCGCCCATGTGGGCAACGGCCACACTTGGACCGCATCGCCGACCCGGCTGCCGGTATCGGCATGGGAAGTCTTGCGCGCCGTCTGGCCCGGGGATGGCACGGTGGCGCAACGGCTGGAATCGTGCCGGGGGTTCGCCGATTTCTGGCAGCCCTTGTGTCTGTCCATCATGAATACCGCCCCCGTCGCCGCCGATGCCCGCCTGTTCGCCCGCGTGTTGCGCGCCATCTTGCTG
>Ga0209066_10000174_pt1 | contig 97548 bp, 86 predicted proteins | sample All_14_2_FD_187198 | JGI IMG/M metagenome (GOLD analysis project Ga0209066, IMG submission 187198) | Freshwater microbial communities in response to fracking from Pennsylvania, USA - Allegheny Zone_MetaG_DW_15 (SPAdes) (version 2) ...
AGAAAAAATAAAGAAAGGTACCATGATTTTTAGATGAAACGCGTTTTTATGTCGGGAATTTAAGCTGGAATTTTACGCAATGGCTTGAAATGGCGATGGATCTGACGCGAAGCGGCTTAGTTCAACAGTGTTATTAACCGGTCATTTTTGCCGGTATGGACGTTTGGCAATGTCGAACACGCCAAAATAAACTAAAATATTAAATAGATACATGGTGTGTTCGTTTTCTGGTCCAGAAATACCGGCGATTCGCGGGGTGTTTTATCCGCCCGGTTTTTCCGGAAGTGTTTTTTTGATGTGATACACGGTATTCCCTTTGGGATCAATTGGTTTTTTGACGGATGGGCTGTTTTTCCTTCCGGTGCATACCGGCGTGCCGGCATATTAGAGATACCGGCGCGCCTGTTTTTAAGAAAACGCGATAGAGATGAATATCATTTTTTATCAGATACATAAGGCCGAAGTTAAAGGATTTCATACAGGATACCCGGCCGGCCGGTATGCACCGGAAGCCCTGTGTCTTGAAAGCACCATAAAGACGGTAGGATAGGGATATTTTGTCAAACTTTTTCAAAAAGTCTGGCTCCCGGCAGGGCCGCCGGAGGCACTCATTTCTTCAGACATCCAAACACAACAAAGCCAGACTAAGCCCACTTCCCGTTCAGCACAATGCCGCCGGGCAGGGATTCCCCGAATTCCGCCGTTTCTTCCTGGCGGGTCAGGGCCACGACCTTCAACAGGGGTTCCCAGGTTTTGGGGGGTATCTGGTGTTTTTCCATGAAATCCAGAATCTTTGTAATCAGGGATTCGTCCAGGTCGCGCATCCTGTCCCCTGTTTTCCGGGCCATGCGCACCAGGGTGGCGGCGGCATGGGAGGGATCGGGCCAGGTGAGGCCGAGGATCTTTTCGATCCAGGCGGTGACATCCCGGGGGGCGACCACCCGGTCCACCGATCCGTACAGGGGTTCCCGGGAGCCGAACCGGGACACGGTCCAGAGCTCCTGGGGCATGGCTTTGGCGGTGAGTTCGCCGGTGAGGAGGTTGCCCAGCCGGACCTTGTCCTGGGTGTTGAGGCGTTCCATATTGGCCAGGGCCATCCAGATTTCCCGGCGCTCCTGGGCGCTTAGTTTCACGGCTGTTTTTTTGTTCTTTGCGTCGAGTTTCACCACCTGGTCCTGGAAGAACTGGCGCTGCTGGCCGGGGGTGAGGCCTGCGGCCACGCGCCGCCAGAGAATCCACCATTCGGCGTTCACCTGGGCGTTGTTGGAAAACACGGGGCCTTTTTTGTAGATCTTCCAGAGCTGTTTCACCCGTTCGGGATCGAAGCCGTGGCCGAGGCCGGGGCGCAACGTGAAACCGGCCAGGTTCAGCCAGGTTTTCTCGTGGTCGGGGCTCTGGTTTTTTCCGTCCATGATGTTCAGAAGGGCGTCGGAGAGGTGCCTTAAAAGCTGGAGGGACCAGGCGTTTTTCGGATTTCCGGCAACGGCCGTGACCGCCTTGCCCACACCGGCGAGCAGAGCGTGGCTTTCCGTTTTCGATTTTCCCGGTGAAAAGGCGTGGTCGATGACGGCAGCCGCCCGGCTGAGAATGCTGTCGTCCAGGATTTTGGAATCTGTCATGTCGATGGCCGTGGTGTCACCGCGCAGGGTGAAGCTCAGCTTCCAGCGGTGATCGCTTTCAAGGGACCGGCAGCGGATGTCCAGAGTGCCCATTTCCGTGTAATCGGCTTCCAAATGGACGGGAAGGGCCGTTTCCACCTGCTTTTTCCCGTAGGATATCACGGTTTTCAGCGGGGGGAGGGCTGCCAGGGTGTCGTCTAAGGAGATCAGGTCTCCGGCCCGGTCTCCGGACCTGTAGCTGGAGCTGAAAAGGTCGAAGCTCACCGGCCGGTTGGTGAGAACGGTTAGATCCAGGTTTTTCAGTTCCACATGGGAGCCTTCGTCAAGGCCCCGTTCCACCAGGCACACGGCCCGGTCCGGCGAGTCCTGGCTCGTGGTGGAAAGGGCCAGGTAGTAGGAGCGGGGGCTGCCGCTGCCCACACGGACGCCTTTGCCCAGTTTTACCAGTCCGTAGTAGGCCGCGCCCACGGCCACGGCCAGATCCGGGTCTTTGTTTTCAAGAACAGCGGGAAGATGGGTATCGTCCTCGCCGAACCAGTGCCGGACAGCTTCCCGGATGCGTTCGGTGATGAGATGGGGTTTCAGGGAACCTCCGTTGAACAGAACGTGGCGGGGCGAGGGGGATTTTCCCAGCTTCTGCCGGATTTCCTCCCGGTGCTGTTCGAGAAACCAGCACAAATGGCGGGTCATGGCCGGTTCCTGTTCGTAGGGGAGGCCGAATTCGCTGATGCCCTTGCGGCCTTTGCTTTTGATCGAATCCCCAGGGCTCACCAGGGGGAAAAACCCGTCGAGGAGCAGGGTTTCGATGGTGGCTCGGGTGAGATCGCCGGACACGGTGCCTCCGATGAGACGGCTGCCCTGTCCCATGAGGATGATTTTTTCCGATTCGCTGCGGCCGTCCAGGATGGTTTCCTTGGCCCGGCGGCACTGGTGGCAGAGGTTTTTCCAGCGGTCCCCGGAAAGGGGGCCGGAGCCTTTGGGGAAACTCTGCTCCACCTGGCGGGCCAGGGCCAGGTCGATGTTGTCGCCGCCCAGGATCAGGTGGTCGCCCACGGCCAGGCGCTCGAAACGGGGCGTTCCTTCGGTGGCCCGGAGGGTGATCAGGGTAAAATCGGTGGTGCCCCCGCCGATGTCGCAGACCAGGATCAGGTCGCCGGGGGTCACATGGTCTTCCCAGCGCGTCTCATGGCGGGACAGCCAGCTGTAGAACGCGGCCAGGGGTTCCTCGATCAGGGTGACGGAGCGGAAACCGGCCATTTTCGCCGCCTCCACCGTCAGCTCCCGGGCCACCTCGTCAAAGGAGGCGGGCACGGTGATCACCACCATCTGGTGTTCCATCCACAGGGATTCGTCGTCTTTTTTTGCGGCGTTCCAGGATTTGCGGATATGGGCCAGGTAGTGGGCTGAAGCGGCAACAGGCGACACTTTGGCCACCTCGTCGCTTGCACCCCAGGGAAGGATTTTCGCTTTGCGGTCGGCCTGGTGGTGGCAGAGCCAGCTTTTGGCCGAGGACACCAGCCGGGACGGAACCTTGGCCCCGTGGTCCCTGGCGTAGACTCCGGCAAAGGCCCGGTCCGTGGTTTTGTACGGGTGAACCACGGCGTCAGCCGGGATGTCGTAGTCTCCGGGTATGTAGAGAAACGAGGGCAGAACCTTTTCACGTCCGATTTCGCCGGGACCGGTGAGCTGGGGAACCTTGAAGATCTGGATCTCCCTGGGGTCTTTGGCGTTCAGATCCACGCAGGACACGGCGGAATTGGTGGTTCCCAGGTCGATGCCGATGATGTAGGAGACGCTGTCAGACGCGGTCATCGTCGTTTTCCCGCACGTTGAATTCCAGTTTCCATTTTTCCCCGGTGTCACGGGACACGCAGTGGAACTCCAGGGTTCCCGTTTCCGTGACGCTGATGTCGAAATACACGGGGATCATGCGGCCCGGTTCGCCGGTGAGGGTGGTTTCGATGCTGGCCACTGGCTCGATTTCACCGTCGCGCCAGCCGTCCACCAGGGTGCCGGCCACGTCGTCTTTCCGCATGGTGGAGCCCAGAATGTCGAAGACCACCGGTTCGCCGGTGATCAGAACGAATTCTTCCGTGTCGATCAGGGCGTCGCTGCCTTCTTCCATGCCTTTGGATGCCACGCACAGGGCTTTTAAGGGGGCCACCATGCCGGGAACGGCGGGCATGGACGATTCGATGGCCACGTAGTAGGCCCGCTCAAGGCCAGCCCTGATCCGGATGCCTCTGCCCTGACGGGCCAGCCCGTAATAGGCGGCGCCACGGGCCACGGACAGGTCGAAGTTGCTGGAGTTGAGTTCCCGGACCGTCTTGGTTTGCTCCAGGGTCCGGCTCCAGGCCGCGAGAAGGTCGAGAATCCGCCGCCTGATTTTTGTCGATTTCATCACCCCGCCGTTGAACAGCACGGCGTCGGGAATTTCCATGGCCCCGTCGGATTTGGGGTTCATGGCCAGAAAGGCGGCCAGATGGCGTGTGATGGAGGGGTCGGCCTCGTAGGAAAGGCCCAGTTCACGGAGACCTGCACGTCGCCGTTCGCGGGGTCTGTCAGAGGGTTCGCAGGCAGGAAAGAACCCGTCCAGAATCACGGCGTCCGTTTCGGCCTGACCCAGGTTTTCCCGTAAAGTTCCGCCGATGAGGCTGCTTCCACGTCCCAAAACCGTGACAGGAACTTCGGCCGCGCCGTCGTCGGCCAGGAGTTTCTCTTTGGCCCTGCGGCAGGTGTGGGCAAGTCCCCGCATCTGCCAGTCGTCCAGGCGGGTGCCTTTCTGCTCGAATTTGGCGGCCACGGTGTAGGCCAGGGCCAGATCCATGTTGTCTCCGCCCACCAGAAGGTGGTTGCCCACGCAAAGCCGTTCCAGGTCCAGTTCCCCGTCTTTTTCCGAAATGCGGATCAGGCTGAAGTCGGTGGTTCCACCGCCCACGTCGCAGACCAGGACCAGCTCGCCTTTTTTCACGGCTTTCCGGAAGGCGTTTTTCTGCTCGTCGATCCAGGCGTAAAACGCGGCCTGGGGCTCTTCCAGGAGGGTGATGTGCTCGAAACCGGCCATGTGGGCCGCTTTCACGGTGAGTTCACGGGCCACGGCGTCGAAAGAGGCGGGCACGGTGAGGTGGATGTCCTGAAATTCCATGGCGCACAGGGGGTCATCGGCGGCCATGGTGTGGTTCCAGGCATCCCGGAGGTGTTCCAGCACCGCGGCGGACGCTTGGACCGGAGACATTTTGGAAAGGGTCTCGTCGCCTTTCCAGGGGAGAATCGGCTTGTTCCGGTCCACCAGGGTGTGGCAGAGCCAGGATTTGGCCGAGGCGATGAGCCTCATGGGGATTTCCTCGCCCCGGTTCCGGCCGAATTCCCCCACGGCCACCGTGTTCTGCTTGTTCCAGGGAAGGGCGAGGGAGCCTTTGTCCACATCGTGGGTTTCCGCGAGAAAGACAAAAGAGGGCAGCATGTCCCGGTCGGCCACGCTTCCGGGGCCCACGAGCTGGGGGATCTGGAAGATGCGGATGGCGGCCTGGGTTTCGTCCTCGGGCTGCGCCAGGGTATAGGCCGCCACCGTGTGGGTGGTGCCAAGGTCGATGCCGATGATGTAACGCGCGTCTGTCATGAGAATCCTTAGGATTTGATTTCAACTTCCGCCGGAGCCAGGATGTCCGGGCTGGCCTGCTGGGAGAGTTTCGGGATGTCGAGTTTTCCGGCTTTCCAGCCTTTGTGCCGGAGGATGCCGGTGAAGGGGGGATGGCCCGCCACATCGCCGGTGAGCTTGATCACCGAGGGGTCGAAACCTTCCTCCACGGTCACGGTGTCGCCTTCGGCCTTGTCCAGAACAGGTTCAAGATGAAGGTATTTGGTAAGGGTCCGTGAGCACTGGTCGTGGATGTGACGCACGGCGGCCCCGATCTGGGCGTCGTCGTAGCCGTCTAATTTTTCGGCGAAGAAATCGAGAAGCCGCCCTTCGTTCTGAAGCACGGAAAGCAGATGGACGAAAAGCCGGGCTTTGGCATTTTCCTCGACCTTTTCCTGGCTGGGGTCGGGTTTTCCGGTAGGTTCTAAAGGGGCCGGTTCCCGGTCTTTCAGGTCGGTTTTAGCCGCCCAGCCCAGAATGAAAAAGGAGATCAGGCCGAACAGCAGGGCGAGAGCCATGGTTCCGGGAACGAACACTTTCAGGAACCAGGGCTTGAGAAACAGAAACGTGTCAAAACCGGCCTGGAAGGTGGTTCCGTCGGTCATGGCCCGGGTTTCTCCGGCTTTGATGGTCATCAGGTTGATGCCCAGGTACAAGAGTCCGTCCACGGCGGCGGTCATCAGCACCACAAGAAGGACAATCCACAGTAAAAAACGTGTGGACATTCCGTTGATTCGTTTCATCGTATCGTCTCCTTGGTAAAAGGTCTTCTTGGTAAAAAACCAGTAAAGAAAGAATGTTATTAAAGGGATCAGGGCATGGTGTCAAGGATCAAATGGGTTTGTGGCGGGGCGTCACCGTCCGAAGGGGAGCATCAGGTCTTCCCCGTCCTTTTCGATGACCACGTAGTCCTTGTCGATCCGTTTCACATACCCGCCCTCGATGCGCCGTCCTTCCCGGACGATCTGGGAATTGATCACGGCGATGCGGCTTGAAGGATCGCTGGACCAGGAAATGGCGTGCAGGGTCAGCCAGTTGGCCGGCACGGTTCTATCGGGTGGCACCAGATCCTGGGGAAGGTTCCGGATCAGCCGGGAAGCTTTTCTGTTGAATTCCGCGGTCTGGGTCACCTTGTCGGCCGCAGGTTTTTCCCCGGCGGAAGGCTGAGTTGCGAAAAGTCCCGGGCTTTTCTTCCGGCTGACAAGGCGGGCCAGGGCCTCCAGACTCGAGGCTGTTCCGGTGTCCGGGGTGGAGGCGGCTTCTTCGGCCTGTTCTTCCTCTGCATCCAGGCTTTTTTCCGTCGCGGGCGGTCGCTGGACCGTTTCGTCGAACGCCATGGCGTCTTCCAGGGTTTCGGTTTTCTGAACGGCTTCTTCGGTAAGGCGGGCTGATTGTTCGACCGGGGCCTTGGCGGTCTTGTCATCCTTCCCCGATCCGGCCAGAAGGTAGGCCACGGAAACGGCCATGAAAAGGGCGGCTCCAAGGCCCAGGAGAATCCGGTGTTTCAGCCTGTTATCAGTCAGCCTCCCGGAAAGGGTCAGCCGGGTGTTCACGGACTGGGGCCAGTTGAAATCCGCAATGGACTCCTCTTTTTCAGACTCCAGTTTTTTCAATGCGTCCAGAATCGAACTCACGCTTTATCCTCCAGGCGCGAAAAGGGATCAGCCCTTGGCAGGCTGTTCCGGGACTTCTTCCACGGTTTTGTCCGGCATCACGTATGGGATGGGGAAGGCCTTCTTTTCGTTGTAAATCACAATTTTCGTCAGATCGTTGACTTTTCCGTCGGCTTTGAACCCGTATTTTTTCTGGATGATCTTCACGATCTTTTCCGTTTCCTTGTCGTAGACCGCGTTGATGTCCACGGTGTCGTAACCCAGGTCCCGAAGAAGCATCTTCAGGCTTAAAATGGATTCTTCCGGGGCCGAGCCGGGAATGGTGCCCACGCAGCCCAGAAAGTTTTTCCACAGCACGTAGGCCACGCCGGTCCACTGCTGGTCGATCTCGATCCGGCTCATCACCAGGGTTTTGCCGTTGCCCTGGTCGAGGACCATCTTTTCACCTTTTACGCCTTTCAGCACCAGGTAGATGGGGTCTTCGTATCCGGGCATGTAGAATTCGGCAATGGCGGGAAGATTCAGGTTTTGGACCAGGGAAAAATCGTCGTTGACCTGGTACAGGGAATATCCGTTCATCCGGGCTCCCAGGTTGAAATAGGTGGGGTCGTCGGAAAGGGTGTCCAGCTTTCCCGACACGGAAAGGCTGTCATCCCAGAGCCGGAGCACGGTCTGGAGGGCCGCCTTCCTGGTGTGTTCCTGAACCGCCTCTCCCCGGGTCCCGGGAGGGCCGACGAAAAGCCCCTCGTCGAAGGCTCCGGGAACAGTTTCCCCTTCCCGCACGATCCTGTTTTTATCCGAAGGCATGGGCAGCCTGGCCGGTTCCCTGGATTCATCGGAAGAATTGTCCGTTTCCGACGATTCGGCCGAAGCGCCGGGAATGGGGTGTTTTGCCCCCACGGTGTCGACGTTGGCCCGGATCAGGAGAAAAACCAGGAAGAACACGGCGAAAACACCCATGGCAAATCCAGGGGCGAAGAAACGGCGCGGGGCTTCCGGCTGCCGCTTCACCGAAAGTTCCTTGAGGGCTTTTTTCATGATGGCCCGGGTGATCTCCCGGGTGCTCATCACGTAAGCGGTGAGCAGGGCCCGGTCGCAGGCGATGTTGATCAGCCTCGGGACGCCTTTGGAGTACCGGTGAATCTGGCGGACCGCGGCGTGGGAAAATTTCACGGGCCGGGTGCCGGACGCCACATACAGGCGGTGACTGATGTACTCCCTGGTCTCTTCAAGGGAAAGGGGCAAAAGACGGCAGGACAGGGTGATGCGCTGGCCGAGCTGACGGAGTTCGTAAGAATCCAGGGTTTTGCCCAGCTCGGGCTGGCCCACCAGGATGATCTGGATCAGTTTGCTGGTGGTGGTCTCCAGGTTGGACAGGAGCCGCAGCTGTTCCAGCACCTCGGCGCTGAGGTTCTGGGCCTCGTCGATGATCAGGATGATCTTCTTGCCTTCCGCCTTCTTTTCCATGAGAAAGCGGTTCAGGATGTCGATGAGTTCCTTGATGGTGTCTGGCGAGGAGTCGATGCCGAAATCGTCGTTCACCGCCTTGAGAAGCTGGAGGGAATCCAGTTTGGGATTGAAGATGTAGGCGGCTTCGATGCCGGTGGCAAGGCTTTCTAAAAACACCCGGCACAAGGTGGTCTTGCCCGTTCCCACCTCGCCGATGATCTCGACAAACCCGTCACCCTGGGAGATGGCGTAGCTCAGGTGGGCCAGGGCTTCCTCATGGCATTTGCTGAGGTAAAGGTAGGCCGGGTTGGGAACGAGTTGGAACGGTCTTTCCTTGAAGCCGAAAAATTTTTTGTACATGGTTTCTTATACCGCTGGTCCTGTCCCGGGCCATCCGTCAGGCGGATGGTTTCAGGGGAGGAATGTCACAGTGCCTGATCAGTTCCCGTATGCTTTTGATGGCCGCCTCGATGCGTTTTCTCACAAAGGTGAGGGTCTGGTCCCTGTGGAACAGGGTGATCAGAAAAAGATCCTCGGTCACTTGGTTGAAGTGGATGTTGTCCCTTTCCCCCTTCAGAATGAACATGGGGAACTCTTTTTCCCCGATGATGTTCGACATGGCCGTCAGGCTGCCGATGTTGCTCGCCGCCAGCACCGCCAGGTTCATGGCGTCATAGGCCGTGTCGCCGTTGTCCTGCTGGGCGATGATGTTTCCCCCCATGTCCGTGAGGATGGCCTGGGACATCCCCGAATCGATCAGCTCTTCGCTGAGGATGTCCTTCACGGTCTGGATGCGCACTTTGTCGAAATACGATGTCACACTCATACAGAATCCATATGTCTTTTGAAATCTTTCCTGGATGTGGACCAGTCCGGAAAGTCCCCCCCTGTCAGATGAACAGACGTGAGACGTCTCTTGTTTCACCGATGTATCTTCTTCTCAATACAGGTTTTTCGATTTTTCCCGTGGGATTTCTGGGAACATCGTCGAATATGATCTTTCGCGGCCGTTTGTACCGCGGAAGAGTCAGTGAAAAATCCTGAATGTCCTTCTCGGTCAGAGTCCTTCCCTGTTTGACCTGAACGATGACGGCCACCACTTCACCGAGCCGGACGTCAGGAAGTCCGATGACGGCCACGTCCTGGATGTGATCGTGGGTCATGAAGTGGTTTTCGATTTCAACTGGAAATATATTCTCTCCACCGGATATAATCAAATCCTTTTTCCGGTCCACCAGCCATATGAACCCGCTTTCGTCCTGGCGGGCCATGTCACCGGTCCTGAGCCAGCCGTTCACCAGGGTCCTGGCCGTCTCTTCCGGGTTTTTGTAATACTCTTTCATCATGCCCGGGCCCCGGACCAGGAGTTCGCCGGTTTCACCGCCGGGCAGGGGTGCCAGATCCCCGTCCACCACCCGGCATTCCCATCCGTATCCGGGAAGTCCGATGGCCCCCACCTTGTGCTCGTTGCCCAGTCCAAGATGAACGCAGCCCGGGCCGGTGGCCTCGGTGAGCCCGTAGTTGGTGTCGTAATCCTGGTCCGGAAACACGGCTTTCCATTTTTCGATCAAAGACGGCGGCACGGGCTGGGCTCCGATGTGCATCAGGCGCCAGGACGACAGGTCGTAGTCTTCAAGGTTCACGTCCCCGTTTTCCAGGGCGATGAGGATGTCATGGGCCCAGGGCACCAGGAGCCAGACAATGGACACCTTTTCCTCGGATGCGGCTTCCAGGATCCAGCGGGGTGTCACGCCTTTCAGGATCACGCTTTTCGCCCCCACCAGGAAGTTGCCGAACCAGTGCATTTTGGCCCCGGTGTGGTACAGGGGGGGGATGCAGAGAAAGTTGTCGTCGCGGGTCTGGCCGTGGTGGGCCTGTTCCACTTCACAGGCGAATTCGAGACAACGGTGGGTGAGGAGCACCGCTTTGGGGACCCCGGTGGTTCCCGAGGTGAAGTACAGGGCCGCATCGTCATCGGAAGACAGGCCGGGGTCCGGAACCGTATCGGCCTGGCATGTGAACACCTCGTCCAGGGTCATGGCCCCGAAGGGGGCGGGGGAATCCGGGCCTGTGAAGATGTAGCGTCCCACATGACGGTCCAGACCGGCTTTCACCGATTCCATCCGTTCGATGAACTCCTCGCCGAAGATGAAAACCCGGGCTTCCGACGTTTCGGTGCAGAGCAGGATCTTGTCCGCGTCGAAACGGAAGTTCAGGGGAACGACCAGGGCCCCGGTCCGGAGGATGCCGAAATAGATCGGCAGCCATTCCAGACAGTTGGTCATCAACTGCACCACCTTGTCGCCTTTTTTGACGCCCAGGTCGATGAGGGTCCGGGCCACCTGGTTCGCCATGCGGTCGAATTCGGCCCAGGTGATGGACCGGCGTGAGTTGATTTCAGGCATCCGTTCCACCAGGGCGGTTTCATCCGGGTAGAGGCGGGCGTTCTGGGTCAGAATGTGTGGAATCAGCATGGGACCTTCGTCGATGGTAAAAGGGGGGAACCCTGTCTTATGGTTGCTCGAAAAATGGGCAGGCGTCTACCGGCCCTTGAATTTCGCCCATGCTTATCAATATAAGAGGTAAATGTAAAGAATCGGTTGGATTTTCACATGGGTGCGGATTATGAATCCGACGATTTGCCCTCGCCCTCCATCCGTTGCCGGGCCTTTTCGATCAGGTCCAGCAGGGAGGTGACCTTGTTCTCCGGAGCCTTGAAGATCCTCTGTTGTTCCCCGGGGCTGAAGTGCTCGTTCATGAAGTCTTCGATGGGAAGGGATTCGAACCAGCAGTCCTTGATTTTGCGGCAGGGGCTGTCACCGGCCGTTGTCCGGCAGTACCGGAAGGTGACGTGGTGCCCGAGCATCCGGCAGTAGTTTTTCTTGTCGTCGTATCGGTTCATGGGAACGTCTCCAAGAGAACGAAGCGGGCCCTGCGGTTATGACCGCCGCAGGGCCCGTGTGAATGCCGATCACCAACGTCCGCTTTTTTTCACGAAAGCCTTGGGATGATCCTTGATGGTTTCCAGGGTGGCGTTGATCTCCTCCTGGGACAGTTCGTTGTCTTTCAGTTCGCCGGCCATGAACTTTTCGTAGCTGTTGAGGTCCATGATGCCGTGGCCGGACAGGTTGAAGATGATCACCTTTTCCTTGCCTTCTTCCTTGGCTTCCCTGGCTTTCCGGATGGTGGCCGCCACGGCGTGGCAGGTTTCAGGCGCCACGATGAGACCTTCGGTCCGGGCGAACAGGAGGCCCGCCTCGTAGCATTCCAGCTGGTTGATGGCCATGGGGTTCATGAGGCCTTCCTCCACCGCGTGGGAGACAAGAGGGGCCATGCCGTGGTAGCGGAGGCCACCGGCGTGAATGGGGGCCGGGATGAAGTGGTGGCCCAGGCTGTGCATGGGAAGAAGGGGCGTCATCTTGGCCACATCGCCGAAATCGTACATGAACGGCGCCTTGGTGAGGGTGGGGCAGGACGCCGGTTCAGCCGGGATGATCTCGATGTCCGCGCCGTTGATCTTGTCATAGGTGAAGGGGAAGGCGAGACCCGCGAAGTTGCTGCCGCCGCCCGCGCAGCCGATGACGATGTCCGGCTGTTTGATGCCGAATTTGTCCAGCTGTTTCTTGGCTTCGAGACCGATGATGGTCTGGTGGAGCATCACGTGGTTCAGCACGCTGCCCAGGGCGTAACGGGTTTTGCCCGTGGTGTCCATGACTGCCTCTTCCACGGCTTCGCTGATGGCGATGCCCAGGCTTCCCGGAGTGTCCGGGGTTTTGGCCAGGATGTCACGGCCGGCCTGGGTTTCCATGCTGGGACTGGCTACGCATTTACCGCCCCAGACGGCCATCATGGTTTTCCGGAAGGGTTTCTGGTCGAAGCTGATCCTCACCATGAACACCTTGCATTCCAGGCCCAGCTGGGAACAGGCGTAGGACAGGGCGCTGCCCCACTGGCCGGCCCCTGTTTCGGTGGTGATCTTCTTGATCCCGAATTCCTTGTTGTACCAGGCCTGGGCCACGGCGGTGTTGGGTTTGTGGCTGCCTGCCGGGGAAACGCCTTCGTTTTTATAGAAGATTTTCGCGGGCGTTCCGAGAGCCTTTTCAAGGCCCGTGGCCCGGTGAAGGGGGGAGGGCCGCCATTTGTACAGCATGTCCAGGACGCCCCGGGGGATGTCGATCCAGCGTTCCTGGCTGACTTCCTGCTCGATGATGTTCATGGGGAAAACCGGGGCCAGCTGGTCCGGGGAAACGGGTTTTCCGTCAGGCCCCAGGGGCGGGTTCATGGGACTGGGAAGGTCCGCCGCCAGGTTGTACCATTGTCTCGGGACATCGTCTTCGGTCAGGGTTATCTTTGTAGGCATGGTCTCGCTCCTTGTGTTTTGTCAAAAACAAGGGGGACGGTTTTTTCTGAGAACAGCCCGCCCCCCGGATACCTGTTTCGCGAAATAAATCTAATATTTTGCCGGGCTTTCAAAGTCAAGGATAAATTGTTTCTATAAAGCAGAGCGGAGACGGAGGATTTTCTTCAGAATTTCAATAAAAGGCTTGAACATTTATCGGGCCGGCCGTATATTTTTTTACACGAGTTAACGATTCCCGCCGAATTTAAGAACATTCCAAAATTTTGAACATGCAAAGCGGATGAATACCGGGCCGATCTGAATGCCAGAGGTTTTTTCAGGCCTTTTTCCGGGAACATTCCCAATCATCAAGAGAGGTTGTCTTATGAACAGGTTTTTTACCAAACTGGCTCTGATTTATTCTCTGCTCTGGTCTGTCCAGCCGGCAGGCCCCATTGTGTCGGTGTTCTACTGCATGTCCTCGACCAGGGCGCAGCAGGTGACGTTCATGGTTTACGCCGGAGTGATCTGGATTGTATCCCTTGGAATCCAGCTTGTGGTGCTTCGAGGGATGTACGCCCCCATAGTCAGCGTCCTTGAGAAACTGGAACGCAAAGATCCTCTCGCGGGTCAGGATGTGGTGTCGGCCACGGTCAGGGTCAGCCGTTTTCCCCTTCAGGCGACCGTGATGTACCTTGGTTTTATTCTTGTCGCATCTGTGGCCAATTTAGCCGTTTACGTCGCCCACGATATCGGGATGTTATCCACAAGTTCCATTTGGGGCGGGACCATCGCCGGGTCCATTGCCTGCCCTTTCATGGTCCTCGGGACGGTGAGTCTGATCTTCGGTCCTGTCACCGAACATTTGAACGAGGTTCTTCGTGAACGTCATCTCGAAGCCCAGGCTTCAAGTCTGGGGATTCTCCCCAAGCTTGTGGCCTGTTTTGTGGCTTTGGCTGTGGGGCTGGCCGTCTGGCTGGGATTTGCGGCTTTTTATACAGGAATCAACCAGGCCATCGAGGAGACCAAGTCCGGGGAAACGCGGCTGGTTGCGGCAGCAGCCAGACATGTGAAAAATATCGGCGGGATTTCGGATGAAAAAAGGCTGATCAAAGAAGCCGGTCTGATTCTTGGAGAATCATCCTACTATGTCGCGGACAGGGAAGGCCGGATTGTTTTTTCTTCCAGAGGCGAGACCCTCGAGGTGAAACGCTGGGCCGATTTTACGGAAGCCATTCGCCAGGGTATCGCCTCAGGGCGTCCGGGAGCCCTTTACGAAAATGTGAACAGCCGTGTCATCAGCTGGGCCCCTCTTGGCGAATCATTCACGGTGGGGACGTTTTCCCATCTTTCCGAAAGGTTGTCCCGGTTTACGTTCTTTTTTATCTGGAGCGGGTACTTTATCGTGGTGGGGTTTGCCGTGGGCCTGACCCTGGGTATCACCAACGTCCTGGCCACATCGAAGTCCATTTACCGGGTGACGAGGGTTCTCACGGATCTTTCCGAAGGAGAGGGGGACCTGAACCGCCGGCTTGCCATCACCAGTTTTGATGAGGTCGGGAAACTGGCCCGGGGGTTCAACCGGTTTACGGACAAGTTGTACGCCGTCATCAAAAGCATTGTGGAGACGTCCCTGTCGGTCAAATATTCTTCAGAGAGGTTTTCAACCCTGGCTCAGGCCATGGGGCTTGGAATCCACGATCTTCAGGTTGCCATGCGGCATTCCAGTGATCAGGTCAGGACCATGAGCCATGAGCTGGGAGACGTGGCATCGGGGTGTGACCGGGCCTCCAACACCATCAACCAGGTTGCGGCGGCGGCTGAGGAGATGGCGTCGAGTGTCCAGGAAGTGGCCACCAAATCCGAAGAGGCCCGGCATGTGACGGAAGGGGCTGTGGGCGTGGCGCAAAACGCCGCTGAAAAAATGTCCAGACTCGGGACCCTGGCCAGGGATATCCACAAGGTCACCGAAGTGATCACGGAGATTTCCGAGCAGACCAACCTCCTGGCTTTGAACGCGACCATCGAAGCGGCGCGGGCAGGGGAAGCGGGTAAAGGTTTTGCCGTGGTGGCCAACGAGATCAAGGAACTGGCCAGGCAGACGGCTTTGGCCACCCTTGAAATCAAGGACCGCATCAGCGGCATTCAAAACTCCACCGATGAAACGGTCAAGGACATGGACAGCATTTTACATGTGATCGGATCGATCAACGAGATTGTTTTTTCCATCGCCGGGGCAGTGGAGGAACAGGCGGTGACGACACAGGAAATCGCAAGGAACATCAGCCAGGCCTCATCGCTTATTGTTGATGTGAATACCAATGTGGGCAAGAGTTCCTCATCGTCCCGTTCAATTTCCGATCTGGTGGGCGGCGTGTACGACAAGGCCGAAGGCATTGGGCAGAACAGCGGCGAGGTGGAAGGTGGATCAAAAGAACTTCATTCCATCGCTGAACAGCTGGCCGTTCAGGTTTCAAAATTCAAGCTGTAAATCTTCCAATATGATTGCCGGGCTGGGTTTTTTGGCACAGCCCGGCTTTTCCAGACTCACCTTTCTTATGCCTCACTTCGGAGGGTCAGCACCTTATCACGGAGCAGGTCCGCTGTAACACTTTCAGGAGGCAACACTTCGCCCACCACGAAACGGATTTTCGAATAGAAGCGCCGGGGCAGGCGGGTCAGGGCTTTGCCGCCCTTGTGGCTGAAAAAACTGCCCCAGAGGCCGGAAAGGGCCGTGACCACCACGGGCACCGGGTTCCGCTCGATGATTTTCTCGATGCCGGTCTTGAATTCCCCGATGTCCCCGTCCAGGGTCAGGCGGCCTTCGGGAAAGATGCAGATGATCTCTCCGGCCTCAAGTTCTCTTGAAATGGACTCAAAGGCTTTGGCGTAGGTTTCCGGATCTTTTTTCGACGAGGCGATGGGAATGGCCTTGCCGGTGCGGAAGATGAAGTTGAGGACCGGAATGCCGAAAATGGTCTTGTCCATGACGAAACGGGCCGGACGCCGGACCAGGCTGGCGATGATCAGGGCGTCCATGTAGCTCACGTGGTTGCAGACGATGACGGCCGGGCCTTCGGTGGGGATCAGGTCCAGGTTTTCGTGTTTGATCCGGTAGAAGATGTGGGTGAGCACCCAGATCAGGCAGCGCATGGTGAATTCGGGAACCAGACTGTAGATGAACACGGCCACCGCCAGGTTCATGGCCACCAGGACCATGAAGAACTGGGGAATGGAAAGACCGGCCATGCCCAGGAGAACCGCGCCCATGACGGCGGCAGCCACCATGAACAGGGCGTTCAGGATGTTGTTGGCCGCGATGACCCGGGACCTGTGGGAGGCTTCGCTCCGAAGCTGGACCAGGGCGAACAGGGGCACGATGTAGAGACCGCCGAAAATTCCCAAAAGGACCAGATCCGCCAGAACCCGGATGCTCCCCGGTGTTTTGAGGAAGGCCCCGAGATTCAGGAGCACGCCGGGGTCCGGGCTGCTGTAGGCGAAGGCCAGGTCCAGGCCGAAAATGCACAGCCCCGCCGACCCGATGGGAACAAGCCCGTATTCCACTTTTTTGCCGGAAAGCCACTCGCAGAGCAGAGAGCCGCAGCCGATGCCGATGGAGAACATGGTGAGAAGGGCCGTGGCCACTGATTCGGCGCCGTGGAGCACGTCCTTGGTGTAGTTGGGAATCTGGGTCAGGTAGCTGGCCCCCAGGAACCAGAACCAGGAGATACCCAGGATGGACAGGAACACCGTGCGTTCCCGGGTGGCGTAGGCCAGGGTCCGGTAGGTCTCGGACACCAGGTTCCAGTTGATTTTGAGAGTCGGGGCCGAAGGGCTTGCCGCAGGGATTTTCCGGCAGACCAGCCAGCCCAGGACGGCGGTGAGGATCACGGCGGCGGCGGGCCAGATACGGCCCTGCTGGGCCAGGAACCCTCCGGCCATGGTGCCCAGGAGGATGCTGACAAAGGTGCCCATTTCCACCAGGGCGTTGCCGCCGATGATCTCTTTTTCATCGAGATGCTGGGGAATGATGCTGTACTTGACCGGGCCGAAAAAGGTGGACTGAGCCCCCATGAGAAAGAGGAGAAAAAGAAGGGTCATCCTGGCGTCCAAGAGAAGGGCCCCTGCGGCCAGGATCATGATGACGATTTCCGCCAGCTTGACCATGCGGATCAGGCCCGATTTCTCGTATTTGTCGGCGATCTGGCCGGCCAGGGCGGAAAAAAGGAAAAAGGGAAGGATGAACAGTCCCGCGGCCAGATTGATCAGGACGTCCGAATCGACACCCGAGCCTGTGCTCTGGAAGGCGATGATCAGCATCAGGACGTTTTTGTAGATGTTGTCGTTGAACGCCCCGGCGAACTGGGTCCAGAAAAACGGGGCGAAGCGCTTTTCAGCGAGAAGACTGAACTGGTTGTGCTGTTTCGGTTCCATGGGTCTCCTGATCGTGGCTTGTGTTCTTTACAACTGGGAATATCCGGGATCTTGCTGCCGTGAATGAATGGGTCAGGGAACACATACTTTGACTTTGAAAAAAATGCAACAGTGACCATCATCGGTATCAGGCCATCGCATGGATCATCGGCATGGATCTTACCATCGCTATCGCTATCGGCATCGGTATCGCTATCGAAATGTTCTGACGATCGAACCCGAACCCGATAGCGATACCGATACCGATGCCGATTAACCGGAAACCATGCCCGCGAAAGAGGTAACCCTCGATTTGCATAGGGGACTTCGCCCATGCCGGCGTGGATTCCGGGTCGGCGTGCATGGCGGGAGCCTTCAATTCGCAAGATACCTCACAGCTCAAGACATGCCAAAAGAACCCCGGCCGCCCGGAATGACAATGGCGGAGACCCCGCCAAACATCTTTCATGCATCGTTGTGGGCTGTGCCATCCAAAAGGCTGGCCCATGGCCGATATTTCCAGTGGGATTCGTGCCGAAGCCGTGTTAGAATACCAACCGTTGACTTTCACCTGATTGAGATTCCCGATAGAACGGACCACCCCAACGGATCTACACGATGACACACGAACGAAGCGACATGGCCGCCGTGATCCAGGAAAACCGGCTGGCTTTCATGCGTTACACCATATCCCGGCTCAGGGAGCTTCTGAGAAACCTTCCCCAGAACCGCCTCGATCTGTTCCATCTGATCCCTTTCCTTCTCCATGTGAACGACAGCGCGTTTCCGGGTTATGTGGAGTCCGGTCTTCCGTTCTACGGGATTTTCCGCTTTGAGCGCTCGGGATTTTACCGGGCCGCGACCCGTCTGCTGAAGCTTTCTGACGAAAAGCTGAAAAAGCTTGTGCCGGAAAAGGAACCGGTTCTCGGACTTTACCTCATGGGCAGCGCCGGAACCCTGACCCAGACGGGGCGGTCCGATTTCGATTTCTGGGTGATCGTGAGGGAGGACCAGATGGGTCCGGAAGCCATGGGCTTTCTGGCCCGCAAGCTGAAGGCCATCGAGGCCTGGTGCCATGAAAAGCACGGCCAGGAGGTCACGTTTTTCATCATGGACATCGAGAAACTCAGGCGGAACGAGTTCAGCACCGTGGACGGGGAAAGTTCGGGATCGGCCCAGCGGACCCTTTTGAAAGACGAATTTTACAGGACGTTCATCATGATCGCCGGGAAAATCCCCCTCTGGGCCGTGCTTCCCCCGGACATCACCGAAGACGGGCTGCCGGAATTCATGACCACCATGGCCGACGCCTCGGTTCCCATGGAAGATTACATCGATACCGGCCATCTGGGGGATCTGGACCCCAGGGAATGCCTGGGAGCCCTGTTGTGGCAGGTGTACAAAGCCAGGAAAGACCCGGTGAAATCCCTGATCAAGGCGTCCCTGGCCGCGGCCTACGCTTTCATGGACGGCGACAGTTCGGGTCTTGTGTCGTCCCGGGTCAGGAACAATTTCGAGAATGCCCGGATCGACGATTACCAGGACGATCCCTACACCCTGGTTTTCGAGACGATCATGGCGTTCTACGAGGACATGAACGATGACGAAGGTCTGGAGCTGATCCGGCAGTGCATCTTTCTTCGGCTCATGAGTTACCCGCTGATCACCGAACCCGACAGCGGCAGCCCCAAAGGCCGTCTGATGGCCCGGTTTTTGGACGCCTGGAAACCGGAGCCCGGGATCATCGAACGGCTGAGTAGTTTCAACCTGCTCGATGAAAAGAGCAAAATCGCTTTCGAGGACAGGATTTTCGACAAGATTTCCTTCCTGTACGAACTGGTGCTTCGGAGTGTGGACGAAGGCCGGGTGACGCTTTTCATGAACAAGGAGGACATCACCATTCTCAAGAACAGGACCGCGGCTTTCCGCGGCAGGAAGCCGGGCAAGATTCCCCGCTGCTCCACCTGCCTCGCGGCCAGGACCGGAATGGTGACCCTGGACATGGCATCCATGACCGATGCAAAAGGCGGGGAAACCTGGCTGCTTTTTGAAGAAGGCAAAGGCCCCGGGAACCCTGTTTTTCAGGGCTCCAGCCGTGTGGAGCTTCTGGGGTTCCTTCTCGCCAACAGGCTTGAAAAGGCTCTGGCCGCAAGGCAGCCCCAGCCCCTGGACCAGATCCCGGTTTTTTTCAGCGGTGTTTTTCCCCGGCCTGACAAAGACTATGCGGACCCTGCTTTGCCGGACCGGCTTCTTGTTTTTCTTGAAGCCCCTTCACGACATGGAGAACTGGCCTCGGCGAAAGTGCTTTTCAGCAATACCTGGGGAGAATTCTTCCACGGGTCTCTGGATGTTTCGACTATTGAAAGCCCCGAGGGGAAGTGCTATAGAATGTCAGAATTTCTGGCGTTCTTCCGGCAGGGAAAACAGGAAAAACGATTCGAATGCCTGGTGAACCCGCCCGGCGCCCTGGCCCATTTCCCCTATGCATTCACCCTGAAAAGCATGTCGGAGGGTGAGGAGGCCATGGAACGGGAAGACAAAGCGGATTCACCGTCAAGGACACCGGAAATCACGGAAAAATCCCAGAAAAAACCGAAACCTTTTCTCGATCTGATATAAGGGCAGCCTATGACGACCGATGCCTTTCTCCTGGTGGACGAAAACCAGGGGGCTTTAACGGAGCTTAAAACCCTGATGTCCGGCCTGGGCTTCAAGAACCTTCACACGGCGGAAAGCGCCAACAACGCCTGGGCCATGCTCCGCCTGAAACCTTACGGATGCGTGATTTCGGCCTGGGACATGGAAGACATGTCCGGGGTCGCCCTCCTGAAAATCCTGAGAAGTGACAGCGCCTTCAGGGATCTGCCTTTTTTTCTGGCCGACCACGCCTTTACCAAGGTCAAGGTGGTGAAGGCCGGTCTTTCCGGCGTCACGGGCCTTCTGGTGAAACCCTTTGACGGGAAATACCTGAAAATGAAAATGGGAGCCGTGATCAAGGCCCGGCCCGAGGCCACCTTCGTGAAAGAGGAAAAAGAGCTGGAAAAAGGCATGGATCTCATCGAAAAGGGCCGGTTCGAGGAAGCCCTGACGGTCCTGGACGATATGGTGAACAAGGGGGAAACAGCCGAGTACTATTACAACATCGGTTACATCAAAACCTCCGAGGGCAAATACTCCGAGGCCATCGAGGCCTTCAGGAAAGCCACCCAGCTGGACAGCCTGTTCGCCAAGGCCTACGAGGGCATGGGCAAGGCCTACCAGGCCATGGGCCAGCACGAGATGGCGGAAAAATGCCTCCAGAAAGCCGCCGACATCTACATGGACAAGGAAAACGTGGAGGACGCCGAGTCGGTGCTGAACGAAATTCTTGAAATCAGCAAAGATTCGGCCAACGTGTTCAACAGCCTGGGGGTTCTCTACAGGAAAAAGGGGGATTTCAGGAAAGCCCTCAAGAACTACGAAAAGGCCCTTCGGATTCATCCCGAGGAAACGTTCATCCTTTACAATGTGGGACGCTTGTTCCTGGACATGAAAGATCCCGGAAAAGCCGTGGAGTACTTTGAAAAAGCCCTGATCGTCGATCCGGATTTCAAGGAGGCGAAACAGGTTCTGGACGCCATCGAGCTGGGGACGATCTGACGTAAGGGAAAGTCATCCGCCCTGGATCAGCTTCAGGTTCGAATGAACCAGCTGGCGAGTTTTCTTCCGATAAAATTCCTTTAAAAAAAGAACCTGGAGGCCGGGGTCTTCCTGGTTCAGGATATGGGCGTTCACGCTCATCACCAGACAGTCGGTTTCGGCCCGGACCCTGGCCTGCCGTGGTTTCTGGAACAGGACCGCCGATTCTCCGAAACATTCACCCGGCGAAAAGGTGTCGCTGACCCTGTCCTTGATCACCAAAGAGGCCCTTCCGCTCACCAGGATGTAGATGTGGCTGTCGTGTTCGCAGGGTTCGATGATCATCGCGCCTTTCTTGTGGATCTGCCAGCTGGAGATGGTCAGCACCCGCTCCATGTGGTCGTTCTGGAAATGCTGGAAAAAGGTGAGTCTCCGGAGGGTGTCGATTTTCCGCTTGTCCTCGTGGGACAGGGCCTTGTTTGTCCTGCCCTTCAGCACGGGGACCAGGGCATCGGCGAAATCCCGGGCCGTATTGAACCGGTCTTCGGGTTTTTTCCGCAGGGCCTTTTCCACCACGTCCAGAAGTTCGCCGGGAAGACCTGGAACCAGCTCGTCCAGGGCTTGAGGGGGGCTGTTCAGGATGTTGTAGATGATCTGGAAGGCGTTTTCCCCGGGAAAAGGGCGCTTTCCGGACAACAGTTCGTACAGCACCACCCCCAGGGAAAAGATGTCGCTCCGGTGGTCGCTTTCGTAGTTGGCCCCGGTCTGTTCGGGGCTCATGTAGGGAACTGAACCGGAACACTCGTCGGTGCTCCGCCGTGTAGCCAGGACCCGGGCGATGCCGAAGTCCATCAGTTTCACTTCCCCGATCCGGGTCAGCATGATGTTGGCCGGCTTCACGTCCAGGTGGACCAGGCCTTTCTCGTGGATGTAATGAAGGGCGTGGCAGACGTTGAACACAATTTCCGCCGCCTGGACCGGCTCCATGGGACCTTCTTTCACCCGGCTGTGGAGACCCGTGCCCTCGATGAATTCCAAAGCCATGAAGAACACGTTTTTCTCGAATCCCGCGTCGTAGGTGATGACGATGTTGGGGTGGATCAGCTGGGAGGAGAGACGGGCCTCGGCCAAGCCACGTGCCACGATCTGGTTCCGGGTGAGGTCGTCGGCAGGTCCTTCGATGGCCATGACCTTCAAGGCCACAAAACGGCCCAGCACCGGATCGAGGGCCCTGTACACCGTTCCCATGCCCCCTTTTCCGATCATGGCCTTGATTTCGTATCGTCCGATCCGGTCCATGGGCGTCACGCCATGCCTTTTTTGATTCGAATGGCTTTTTCAGCGAGGCTTCTCAGCTTTTTCATATTCTTCTGCTGGCCGAAAGGGGTGTGGTCGATGGCCGTTTCCCGGTCCGCGTAGAAAAATCCCAGGGGCACATGGTCGATGGTTAAGGCGAACAGGTCAAGGCCGCGGGCCAGGTCGAGCTGCCTGAACCAGCCAGGGACCAGGGCCTTGAACTTGGGGTCATCGATGTCGTGGATCGTGTAATCTTTTTCGCGGGTAAGGCAGAGCTGGAAAATATCGTCATTCCGGCCTGTCTGAAAGCGGAACAGTTTTTTCAGGTTGTCGATGTCCCTGCCAAGCCCGTGGCGCACGGCGACCTGGCCAGACCCCGCATCCCGGATGCAGATCGCGATCCGTGTGTAGTCGAAACAGCGGTTCATGGTTTTGAGAATGTCGAAGAGGATGTCGCTGATTTCGAATGGCCGCGTCAGGAGGTCTTCGAGCCGGGCGATTTGCTTTTCCGCGTCGGCCATGATTTTGCCTTCCGCCCGCTTTTCTTTTTTATCGGCTTTTTCTTCATACAGCAGGGTTCTGGTTTTTGACACCGGCTGGTCCATGTTGGCCAGGATGGGGTTCTGGGCCGTGGCGATGTTCATCAGGGAGGCGTGGGCTCGCATCCGGTCGGCCACCCGTTTTACCAGGCTGTCCAGGTCGGAAAGAGAAAGGTCCACAAGACCTTTGAAATTTTTCAGGAGGTGACAGATGGCCGCGTCCCTTTCTTCCTGGAAAGGGTTCCTGTGGATATCGCAGAGACAGTTGCAGAACGACGAAATGGTCCCCAGTCTCTGGGTTCTTGTCAGTGACTCTCCCGGCCTGTGTTCTCCGGCCAGTTCTTCCGGGTCGAAATCCATGCTTTTCACGATGTTGTGTGGGAGTCCCCATTTTCTGGCGATTCCCGTTCCCAGGGTTCTGAAATCGATGCCGAGGATTTTCCGGGCCGCCTCTTCGCGGCTCATGCCCCGGGTCCTTTCGATTTCCTGGATCAGGCGGAGCTTGTCCGGAAAGTAGAAGGCCACGAGGTTTTCCCCCAGTTTGTGGAACATGCCGCAGATCTGGAATTCCTCAGGGTCCCGGTATCCCTCGAGGGCCGCCAGGTCCTTGGCCATAAGGCCGCTCATATACGTCAGAAGGGTGGCATCCCTCAAGGCCTGGTTCTGGGCGTTGTTCTGCATGTGTTCGAACAGCATCAGGCTGGAGGCCGTGCGCTGGATCTGGTTGGTTCCCATGATGATCATGGCCGAGGCCACCGATGAGATGCCGTTCTGGTTGAACTGGCTGTACATGGCCGAGTTCACAAGCTTGAGGAGCTTGTTCGTCAGGGAAAAATCCTTCATGATCACATGGGATATTTCCTTGGCCGAGGACTTGTCCGTGGCGATGATCCGGTTCACGTCGATGATCTGGCGGGAGAAAGTTGGGAAATCCCCTTTTTTTTTCATTTTGAGGTACAGGGCCTCGAGGGTGCGCGTGTCTTCATCGACAGCATCCGGAAGGGAGGCTTCGGCCATGACCTGTTTTGCATCGTCACCCGCCACGTTCTTTGGCTGGGGAAGAATGCCTGAAAGGTCGATGGGATCGAAATCGAATCCTTTTTTGCTGTTGTCTGGTTCCATGGACGATTGGACCTGTCGGTTTTAGGTGTTTTTTTCGCTGATTGAAGACTATATGACGAAAGTCATCGGATTGAAGGCGTCCGGTTATCCCCTGAAAAAACTATCGGCATCTGTCTTTCAAGTGTTTAGAAAATCCTTGGCCTTGCGCCATAAAAAAATGGACAGGAGGTCATGGAAAACCCAGGACCACGCCGGTGTAGAAAGCCACGTCCGGCTCGAGGCCGTGCCCCAGTCCCGGGATGTCTTCGCTGCAACTCAGGAAAAATTCCAGGGTCCGCCCTTCTTTGGTTCTGGTCCGGTACACCGGGCCGAAATGCACCACGTAGGAGGGCCCGGCGGAATCGGGGTTGGCCCTGTACGAGATCCTTTCAGAGGCCCAGCGCATTCCAAGCTGGCTGTACCACCCCTCGGCCTCGCCCATGTCCCAGACGATTCCGGAGAACAGATCGAAGGCGAAATGCCGGACCCGGAGGCTGTCCGCGTTGAAATCACGGGCGGTGAGGTCCTGGAACAGCCATCCGGTGGAGCCGATAAAGGAGAAGGCCGGTGAAAGCTTTTTTGCGAGACCCAAGGACAGGCCGATTCCCGGCGTGTCAAAGGGTTTGCCGCTCAGGGGAATCCGGCCTGACAGCTTGACCGCCAGGTCTGGCAATGCGCTTCCCGGTCTTTCCCGCAGGAGCTGGGTTTTGACGTAAACCTGGAGGGTGTTTAGGTACAACTCCCTGTTTTCCCCGATCACCCGTGTTTCGTTGTCGCCGATGGCACCGTAGTACTGTCCGTCGGGCGGAACCTCCCCGAAACCGTCGGAAAACAATTCATGGTAGTTCTTGACCAGTTCCGAGCCCCAGGTTTTTTTCATATCCTGGTAGGAGCGGAGCACGCCTCCCGCTTCCAGCGGTCTTCCGAACAGGGTGGTCCCATGGGCCACCGACAGGCTGTAGGTGTTGGTGTTGACGGTGAGCTCCCTGTCCCCCCTGGTTTCCACGAAATGGACATTGTAGTCCGTGGCCGAGCCGAAACTCACGGTGATCTCCGTGTTTTCGCGAACCCGGTGGTCCCGGTCACCCAGGGGCTGGAGATAAAGACGCCCCCCCACGGCGTTGGGGTTGGAAAGCTCCGGAAAACGGTAAGGATAGATGTCCTGGCTTGCCGGCGCTGTTCCGGTGAAACTCAGAAAAACCAGAACGAAACCGAACCAGAGAACGGCCCAACGCCGGAATATCATCATGCTGCAACCCTTTACCTGAGCTCTGGAAAGCTTATATTTCTTATTATGGATACGGGCAAAAAAGACATGCCGTGAACTCCGGATAATGGTGAAAGCCGGCCTTTGTGTCAAGAAAAATATGTGAACCGGGAGCGGAGCCGTCTCCTGGGCCGGGTTTGAAAAAATACGGTGGATTTTTTTTTGACAGGCTGCTATACACCCAGCGTATTCAGCGGGTTAATGATATTTACCTTTCATCGAAGCAGGTGGGCGACAAACCATGTGGCGACAACGGAAAATGATGGGCGGAATCTTGATGGCCGCCGTTTTCTGTGCGGTTTTGATCCTGGGATCCAGTTCGGAAACCCTGGCTCTGGGAGAGGCCATGAGCCCCGTGGACAGTCTGGGTTTTACCATGCCGGCTGCCCATGGAAGTACGCGGAACATCCATGCGTATATTCGGGGTTTCAATTTCTCGGACCTCCCGGATTCCTGCCTGTACTCTCCCGCATTTGCCGTGTCTGAAAACAGCCGGGATCTGTTTGGCCGGGAAGGGCACGCTTTTTCAGGTGAATCCGCCGGATCGAAACGTGACGTTCTCGATCAGGTTCGTGGGGACTCCGGGTCCATTCTGGCGATGGCCGTGGGGGTCGTTGCTTTTCTTTACGTGATGCCTGAAAGCTTTTCCAAATGGGGCGATGAAGACAAGAACCTCGAACCCAAAGGCCTCTGGAGACGTTACGACAACAACGTGTCGGGAGGACCGGTATGGGACAAGGACGAATGGGAGGTCAACTATATCGGTCACCCGTATTTCGGGGCGGCCTACTATACCCATGCCATGGGCAAGGACTACACACGGCTCGAGTCCCTGACCTATTCGTTCATGATGTCCGCCTGTCTTTACGAATACGGCCTGGAAGCGTTCTTCGAAGATCCGTCCATTCAGGATATCATTGTCACCCCCCTTGGAGGGGCGCTTTTCGGCGAAGTGTTCATCCTGATGAAAGACGGCATCAAATCCAATGGCAATAAGGTGCTCGGGTCGAAAATCCTGGGTTCCGTCTGTATGTTCATGCTGGATCCCGTCACTGCCACCCTGGAGCCGATCAACCGGTTCAACGAAAAATACTCCAAACTCCGCATGGAAAGCCGGTATTACTCACGAAGCACCGTGACCTCGGAAAGCATATCGAGCCCCGGCACCATCTACGATCACCGGATCGGCGTCGAGATATCCATTTACACACACGCTTTTTCACGGTGATCCGGAATCAGCGGATCGGGTGGCCGTTGACATCCGCGTCCTTCCAGCAGACAGGGTCCTCCAGGGATTCAAGGTGGGTGAACACCGTCACATGGGGCAGTTCCTCCGTGATCGTCTTTTCCATTCTTTCCAGAAGGTCATGACCTTTCTGGACGGTCCATGAGCCGGGTACAAGCACGTGGAAAGACACGAAAAGCCTGGAACCGGCCTGGCGGGTCCTCATGGCGTGCCAGGCGATGCCTTCGGGCCGGAAGGTTGAAAGGATGGCTTCAATGGCCCCCAGATCCTCGGGGCTTCCAGCGGTGTCCATAAGCCCGAGAATGGAGTTTTTAACGATGCCGAATCCGGAATACACGATCTGGGCCGCCACCAGAAGGGCCACCACGGGGTCGAGTTGCTGGTATCCGCTGAACCAGGCCGCCGAAACCCCCACCACGACTCCGGCGGAGGTCCACACATCGGTAAGGAGGTGCCGGGCGTTGGCCTCCAGTGTGATGGACCGGTAAGTCCGTCCGGCCCGGAGAAGCACCAGGGCTGTCAGGAGGTTGACCAGGGAAGCGCCCACAGACACGGCCATCCCGATTCCGATCTGCTCCAGGGGTCTGGGCTCCAGCAGGCGGTGGATCGCGGCGGCTCCGATACTCAGGGCGGCCACCAGGATCAGGGTGCCTTCCACGCCGCTTGAAAAATATTCGGCTTTGGTGTGTCCGTAAGGGTGGCTTTCGTCGGCGGGTCTCGATGCGATAGTAAGCATGGCCAGGGCCATAAGGGCGCCGGCCAGGTTTACCAGGGATTCCATGGCGTCCGAAAGAAGGCCCACCGATCCAGTGAGCTTGTAGGCCGCCACTTTCATGAGGATGGTGATAAGGGCGGCGGCGATGGAAAGAACGGCGTATCGTTTCAACGAAGTCATGGTTTTGTTTCTCCGGGCTGAACGTGTGTGTGAACTGTTTTTTCATCCCCTACCATAAAAAAACAGGCAGGACAACGGTGGCATGCACCGGGGTGTCAAGATGGGGGAGGCGGCCATGCAACTTGCCAAACAGGTTGGCGCCATGATAAGACTTGGCCTCGGATCATATCGGAATGGCAAGGTCATGGCTATGGGAAAAAGAAGCGGGTTTCCGGCCCACATCCGGATTCCCTGACAAAAAAACAATGAAGGGATTGTAATCCGATGGTCATGGAAACCGGCGCGTCGAAAGGACACAGCGTACCCTTGAAGCGGTTTATTCCCAGCGGCGTTTTTCTGATCTCAGGTCTTTTTCTCTCCTTTGTTTTCACCCTTTCCACCTTCAATTGGGAAAAGGAAAACATCCGGCTGGAATTCGAAAGCCACGCCAAGCTCATGGACGAAGCCCTGATGGAGCAGTTCGAAGACTACGTGAGCGCCCTCCATTTTATCGGGGATTTTTTCTACAGTTCCGATTTTGTCAGCCGTGACGAGTTTTCCCGTTTTACCCGGGGCGCATTGAAACGGTATCCTGCGGTCAAGGCCTTTGCCTGGGTTCAGACGGTCCGGAAAGAAGACCGTTCCGGGTTTGAATCCATGATGAGACAAGAGGCGGGCCGTGATTTCATGATCACGGAAAGGAGTGAAGGATCCCGGTTGATTCGAGCCCGGATCCGTGATTATCACACGCCGATCCGTTACATCGAGCCCAGGGTTGACAACGACGGCGCCGTTGGTTTCGACGTCTCTTCGGAGGCCAGAAGAAAAGACGCGGTGACCCTGGCAGGGTATTCGGGTAAACCGGCCGTATCCGCCAGGATCGAGCTGGTGAAGGAGATGGGAGGCCAGGACGCGGTCCTGCTTCTTCTTCCTGTCTACAGGTCCCGTGATTCCCGGAACACAGGGCCGGAAGGATTCAGGAACCTTTCGGGTTTCGTCACGGGAATGCTGGTTCCAAGGGAGATTGCCAACAGCACCCTGGCCACGTTCAGCGAAAGTGGATTGACGTTGTCCCTGTTTGACGAATCCGCTTCGCCCGAGGATTCGCTCCTGGTTTCATTCCCCGGTCCGGTACCGGCTGAAATCCAAGGTGGCGGGAAGAAAGTCCTGAGGCGATACCACACCTTCTGCGGCCGCCAGTGGCAGGTCCGTGTCGTCCCGACGCCCGGCGGGGCATATGACGTGGAGCCCCGCCGCTACAGGCTGGTCTTTTTCGTTTCCGTGGTGTTCACACTGATGCTGTCCTTTTACACCTACCAGAAAATGGTCGCGGGATTCGAAAACGAGCGGCGCATGAAAGAGGAAATCAGGATCAAGGAAAGACTCGAGCAGGAAGTGACCCTGAGAGAGCAGGAGGAGCTGCGGTTGAGAACCACGAAGCAGAACCTCGAACGGGAAATCAAGGAAAAAATCAGCCTGGAAAGGCAGAGAGACAAATCCATTCTGGAGCTGACCCAGGCCCTGGCCGAGGTGAGGAGCCTCCGGGGAATCCTGCCTCTCTGCTCCTACTGCAAAAAAATCAAGGACGACAAGGGCAACTGGGAACAGGTGGACGTGTATATCAACAAACATTCCCAGGCCGATGTCAGCCATGGAATCTGTCCCGAATGCCTGAAGAAACACCACCCTGAGGAATACGCAGACATCTTCGGCACCGGGGCGCCTGACTTTTAAGCCATGCCGGAACGTCAGGCGTACCGGCTCTCCATGAATTTGATCATCCCGTAAAGCACCCGGTTGACCGGAACGTCCACGCCGTAACGCTGGGCCAGGTCCACCACCGCCCCGGTCAGAGAGTCGATTTCCGTTCGTTTTTTCATCCGGATATCCTGGAGGGTTGAGGATTCATGGCGGGCCGTGCCGGGAATCAGGGTGTCAAGGAGAAAGGCGTAGTAGTCATCCGGGCTGTCCCAGTAGCTTTGGTTGCCCGAGGCGTTAAGGACACGGAAGATCTCGTCGACGATGTCTTTCATGATGGCCCGGGTGTGTTCCGATGTCTTGAGTTCGCCGTAGGGCACGTCAAAAATCGCGCCCAAAGGATTCAGGGAACAGTTGAACAGCATTTTGGCCCAGAGATCCTTGCCGATGGTGTCGGTGACTTCCGAGGTGAGACCCCCGGTCCGGATGGCGTCACGCAGGGGGATGAGTTCCGGTGAGGGGCTGTGGTGGATGCTGCCCAGGTTCACGGGCTGGACATGGACGGTGATCTCCACATGGTTCGGCGCATGGCGGTGGAAGCCGGTGATCACCCGGGCGTTGTACACCTGTTTTTCAGGGAAACGGCGGATGAAAATTTCCCGGTTGCCCCAGCCGTTCTGGCAGAGAACAAGGCAGGTTCGGTCGCTGATCAACCGGGGATAAGACGCGAGAATCCGGGCGGCGTTTTCCGAATCGTTACTTTTCGTGCACACCAGGATGAAGTCGTAAGGATCTTTGGGGGGAATCCGTTCCATGTCCGGGTAGGCGTTTACCTCTTGGAAAAAGGCCTCCCCGATCAGTCCGGTCCGGTGAAGGCCCTTAGCCTTCAGGGCGTCAGCCGTGTCCTTTCGCGCCACGATATCCGGATCCCATCCCGCAACTTTCAGGCAGCTGGCCAGCCCAAGCCCCACGGCCCCTCCACCGAACACAAGAACGTTCATCGCTTGGTCCCTCCTTGGGTTTGCCCGGTCTCAGCCGCCGGGATGGAAAGGCAAAACATTAACCTGAGATCCTGGCCAAGGTCAAGATATCATCAGGTTTGATGTTGAGATTTAAAAAAAAATTATGTAAGTTGTGTAAAATTATCGAAGGAATTTCTTATAAAGAGGTTTTGATCTCTGTAATTCAAGAAGGAGTATGGACATGGAAAAGTACGTCAACGAATATGTCACCGTGATCGTCAACTGGGTAAGCAATTACTCCATCAAGCTTGTCGCCGCCATCCTGGTGCTGGTCATCGGAAACTGGCTTTCCCACAAAATCGCCGGACTTCTCAAAGCCCTTCTCGAAAAAAACAAAATCGACGTCACCCTTGTCGGCTTTCTTTCGAACATCATCTATTACGCCCTGATGATCATGGTGGTGATCGCCGCCGCCGGACAGCTGGGGATCAACACCACCTCGTTTCTCACCATCGTGGGCGCCGCCGGTCTGGCCGTGGGCCTTGCCCTGAAAGACTCCCTGTCCAATTTCGCCTCGGGCGTCATGCTGATTCTTTTCAGGCCCTTCAAGGTGGGCGACGTGGTCACGGCAGGCGGAGTCTCGGGTAAAGTGGAAAGCATCAACATCTTCAACACCATCTTGAATACCGTGGACAACCAGCGGGTCATCGTTCCCAACAGCAGCATCACCAGCGGTGTCATCACCAACGTGACGGCCAATCCCATCCGGCGGGTGGATCTGCTGGTGGGCGTGGACTACAGCGACAACCTCTCCTTTGTCAAGGAGACCCTTGCGGACATATTGGCCGCAGAACCCCGGATTCTCAAAGATCCCGCGCCGGTTATCGGTGTGGCCGAACTGGCTGAAAGCTGTGTGAACATGGCCGTGAGGCCCTGGGTGAACACAGGAGACTACGCCGCTGTTTTCTTTGATCTCAACGAGAAAATCAAGACGACCTTTGACGAAAAAGGCATTACCATACCCTTTCCCCAGCAGTACGTTCATTTCAGGAGATCGGCTGAAGACAGATAACCGCTGAATCCAACGGGCTCAAAAAGGCTGCTGCGGAGAGCGAACCAGGAGAACCACAGGAGATTCGAACCATGAAAATCAGAGCTGAAGAACCCCGGGACATTCCAGAGATCCATGCCGTAAACAAAAACTCGTTCAGCACGGAGGCGGAGGCTCAACTGGTGGATGTCCTCAGGAAGGAAGGCGTTCCCCTCATTTCTCTCGTGGCCGAAGACGACGGGAAGGTCTGTGGCCACATCGCCTTTACCCCTGTGACGATCAAAGGTGAAAACCCTGGAAAACGTCTGGCGGGTCTTGGCCCCATGGCCGTGGATCCTGAAAGAAGAAAAAAGGGCGTGGGCCGGATTCTGGTGGAGGAAGGCCTGAAAGCCTGTCAGAAAGCGGGCTACGACGCCGTGGTCGTCCTGGGTCTTGCCGACTACTATTCCCGTTTCGGCTTCGTGCCTTCGGTGGCTTACGGCATCGTATCGTCCTACGATGTGCCCGATGAGTTTTTCATGGTGATGGAGCTGAAAAAAGGGGGACTCAAAGGGGTTCAGGGAACGGTTTCGTATCACGATCTTTTCAAGGAGGTATGATCGTTTCCTGTTTGGGAAACGGAGAATCATGGGTTTTCTGCGATTAAAACACACGGCGGTTTTTACCGCCGTTCTTTTTATCTTCTGTTTCACCGCCTGTCTGGCCGCACCGAAGTCCGCAGACAAAGGGGACAACCGCTGCGGTGTCTGTGGAAAAATCATGGAGGGCCGGTATGTCCTGGCCGACGGAAAAAAATACCATCCCTCCTGCTTCAAGGAAAAAATCGAACTCCGCTGCGCCGTATGCGGCAAACCCATCCAGGGCGTCTATGCCAGGGACAACCAGGGAGTCTACCACGAAACCTGTTTCAAGGAGTTCCGCCTCGAGAAATGCGTGATCTGCCGTCTTCCCATCGAAGGAGAACATGTGGTGGACTCCTGGGGGCAGAGCGCCCATCCGTCACACCAGGGCCAGAAAGCGATGCTTTGTGATTCCTGCGGCCGGATCATCTGTTCCTCGTCCAAAGGAGGATTCCGTTACCCGGACGGACGTCTGACCTGCGGCATCTGCAAGGCGACGGCGGTGTCAGGTAAAATGAGCCTTTCACCGCTTCAGAAGGAGCTGTCGAAAATGCTGGCCACGGTGGGAATCGGCCCGGTTTCTTCACAGATACCCGTCAAACTGGTGGACCGGACCACGCTGATCCGTGAGAGCAAGGGAAATGACAAGGAAAACACCCGGGGTTTCACAAAAACCGTGCGGCGCGTCGTGAACGGAACAACCGTTTCATTCAGTCACACCATCTATATTCTTCACGGCCTTCCCCTCACGGAATTCAAAGGCGTCCTTGCCCATGAGATGATCCATGTCTGGCTGAACGAGGCTGGGATCAGGATGTCTCCCAGGGAAACGGAGGGGTTCTGCAACCTGGGGATATGGCTGGTGAATGCAAAGGAACGCTCGGATTTTTCCCGCGTTCTCCAGAACCAGCTGGAGCATGATGACGACGAGGTCTACGGAGAAGGCTACAGGATGATGAAAACCCGCCTGGACCAGCTGGGCTGGCGGGGTCTGATCACATGGGTCCGGTCCAGGACCGGACCCGGGTAAATATTATCCGGTTATTTCGTTGTCCGCGTGACGGACACGGACGGGTTGAGGCTGTCACTGACCTTGATCCGGGTCTTTTTCCTCGACCAGTAATAACGGCTGCCCTGATTGGGGCCTGAGTCCACCTTTACGCCATCCATGGCAATGTCCACACCGGACGACCCGCCTTTCCAGGAGACCTTGACCTGCCTCAGGCTGAATATCCTTTTTGTGGAAACCGAGAGTTCAAGTCTGGAGGCTTTGAAGGAGCTTACGGTCACGGTTTTTGACGATTCCTTGCCTTTGCTGTCTTTTACTTTGGCCGTGATGGTATGGGTACCATGGGACAGGCGGGGTTTGACCACCTCACCCTGTCCAAGGCGTCCATCTATGCTCGATGTCCAGACGATCTGCCCTGAAAGAACACCTTCCTCTCTGTCCACAGCCTTTCCTTTCAGCTCAAACGCCTGTCCTTTCGTGTCCTGACGTGATCCGACCACAGAAAAGATTTCAACGGAAGGCGGGTTGTTGAACGGGACCACCGTCACGGATCGGGACACGCTGGCGCAACCTCCCCTCTTGTCGCAGGCCCGGGCCGTGAGGGCGTGTGTTCCTGCACGGAGCGTGGCGACAACCGGGCTGCCCTGGCCAAGGGGACCGTCGAGGCTCGATGACCAGGCCAGGGTATGGGTCAGATTGCCGTCTTCCTCATCCAGGGCCGTTCCGGTCAGTTCAAAAAGCTGGCCTTGGGAGCCTGCGGCTCCGGGGCTGACCTGAAGAATCTGAACCGAGGGCAGGAGGTTCACCGACTCCACGGAAAGGGTCTTGGTGGCGCCGGCCGTTTTCCCTCCCTTGTCCGTGGCTTTGGCCGTCACCACATGGACGCCGGGCTTGAGAACGGCCTGGATGGAGGCACCCTTGCCGAGGGAGCCGGACAGGCTTGACGACCAGAGGATCGAGGCGCTCAGGTCACCGTCTTCTCTGTCGCTGGCGCTGCTTGCGAATGTGTAGGTCTGGCCGGTGTTCATGGCGGCGCCTTTCAGAAAGGAGACCGGTGTGACCTCGGGGGGGTAATTGAAGACGGCCACGGTGATGGTTTTTGACGCTTCGGCTGTTTTTCCGCCCTTGTCCGTGACCCGGGCTTTGATCAGGTGCTGTCCCGAAGTCAGGGTGCGGGTCAGGGTCGCGCCGGTTCCAAGGGGGCCGTCAAGGCTGGACGTCCAGGCGATGACACCCCCCAGATCGCCGTCTTCCGGATCCGTGGCCGAGCCCTTGAATATGCAGGGCTGGCCTGCGGCGGTGAGGGTCCCCTGGCTGATGGAAAGAATGCTCGCGGAAGGCGGGCTGTTCGAGGCGACGGCTGTGACTGTCCGGGAAGCCTTGGCTGTCTTGCCCTGGCTGTCCGTGACGTTTGCCGTGATCGTGTGGAATCCGGGTGAAAGAGAAACGGTGACAGGAGAGCCTGTCCCCAGGGTTCCGACAATAGAAGAGGTCCAGGTGATGGCGGTCCCGAGGTTTCCGTCCTCGGTGTCGGTGGCGCTCGCCGTGAGGGTGAAGTTCTGGCCTTTGGAGTGGGAAAGGCCGGCGGTCAGGGCGCTGATCGAAATCTGGGGTGGGGCGTTGTAGAGGGCGGCCGTCACATGCCGGGCCGCATTGGCGCTTTTACCCTGACTGTCCGAAACCGTGGCTGTGATGATGTGGCTTCCCGCCGACAGGGCAGCCTGAACGGATGCCCCCTTGCCCAGATAACCGTCACGGGTGGATGTCCAAGTGATCGCCTGGCTGAGGTCCCCGTCTTCGGCGTCGGAGGCGCTGCCTTTGAACGTGTGGTGATGACCGGCCTGGTCCAGGGCTCCGGCTGCCACGGATTGAATGGTGACCGTCGGGGGTGTGTCGAAGACGGCCACCGTGACCTGGACCGAGGCGGACACAGCCGAGCCCTGGCTGTCGCTCACAGAGGCGGTGATGGTGTGGACGCCGCTGGACAGGGTGGGCGCTATGGAGGCTCCCTGACCCAGGTTTCCGTCCCTGCTCGAGGCCCACAGGATGCTGTGGCTGATGTCTCCGTCTTCCTGGTCCGCAGCTCTGGCGCTGAAACTGTAGCTCTGGCCGCTGGCGTCAAGAACACCGGGGGTGGATCCGGTGATGGAGACGACGGGCGCTCCGTTGGGTGCGGCGACTGTTACGGTGAGGGTTTTTGATGCGGTTTTTCCCAGGCTGTCGTTGACGGATGCCGTGATGGTGTGGACACCCGGGCTGAGAGAGCACGTGATGGCCGCTCCTGTACCAAGGTAGCCGTCTTTGTCCGAGCGCCAGAGAGTCAGGGAGCTCAGCGAACCATCTTCCGCATCGGAGGCGCTTGCGGTGAAATCGTAGATTTTCCCCGTGGAACCCACACCTTTTTCAACTGGAGTTCCAAGGGTAAGGACCGGGGCCGTGTTGAACACGCCCACACTGACCTCCATGGTTCTTGATACCGTTTCTCCCCGGCTGTCCGTCACACTGGCCGTGATGGTGTGCTCGCCGGATGACAGGTGTGTCATGACCTGGGCGCCTGTGCCCAGATACCCTTCGATATTGGAATTCCAGGTGATGAGGGCGCTGATGTCCCCATCTTCCACGTCGCTGGCCGTGGCCCTGAATGTGTGGCTCTGGCCGGTTTTTTCAAGAATTCCCGAGTCATGGACACCCGGAACCAGCTGGGGGGGATGGTTGTAGGCGGCCACAGTGACGGCGAGGGATGCCTTGCCTTCCAGGCCTCCGCTGTCAAGAACCGACGCGGTGATGGTGTGGGTTCCTGGGGGAAGGGTGGTCAGAATCGCAGCCCCGGTTCCCAGCCGTCCGCTTTTCGAGGACGTCCAGACGATTTTCGCTCCCAGATCCCCATCCGGCCTGTCCACAGCCGTGGCCTTGAAATTGAATGCCTGGCCCGTTGTCCCGGGGTCTCCGGCCTGGGCCTGGACGATCCGGACGTCCGGGGCTGTGTTCGGTTCCTGAACATAAAGAAGGAGGGTGGCGGAAGCCGTATCCCCGGTTTCATCGGTGCTGGCGGCCATGACGATGTGGACCCCCGGAGACAGAACCGCGGCTATGTCGAGCCCCGTTCCCAGATAGCCGTCGATGGACGAGGTCCACGTCACCATGTAATCTGTGTGGAGCGTGTCTCCTCTGAACACGTTGGCTGAAAATTCCAGGGGCGTTCCGGCGGTGACGAAAGCCCCGTCTTCCGGCAGGATGATTTCAAGGCTGAGGGGTTCGGGCAGGGTGTGCGCCGTTCCGCTGTTTTCCGGAACAGGCACCGGGTTCAGGGGATCGTAGGGGATGTGGGCCGAGGGAATTTCGTCGGAAAAATCACTGGAGTTTCCACATGTTGTGAACGCCTTGACGGTAAAATAATGAATGACCCCGCCCGGTGACGGCATCAGTTTGAACGAGGTGGTTCCCGATGGAATGCGGCCGCTTACCAGGGTGTATTCTTTTTCCCCCTCCGATCTCATGTAAACCTGGTAATAATCCGCGTCTTCATTGGAATCCCAGCTGAGAACCGACGATTCCGGAAAAGCCTGGACAGGGCCGAGAATCGCCTGGGCGGAGAGTAACACTAAAAAGACAGCCAGAATCCGGGCTGCAAGAACCAGTTTCTGTGAAAGAACCGGGGAGGGGGCGGGGTGTTGTGTCATCATGTTCATCCAGTCTGAATCAAAGTGCCTTTGTAAGGTTCCGAAATAACCGCACAAAAGAGAATGGCCTCTTCCATGTGGTCTATGGCGAAGAACGTGTGATGATTCTGGAAACTATGTTTAAGTCGCTGAAACGTATTTGGGGTGCATACCATAGGATATAAAAAAAAGGAACAGTCTTTTTATAAAAAAAGAACAGTTCCCTTTCACTTTTTCGAGCATAGCGGGCGACAGCCCATCAGCCTTATTTTTCCCCGAAAGGTGATGACCGGACGGAGGACATCATTCTCCTGATCTGATGAACCAGCGCCTTGACGAAAGGCCGCCTGATATGGATTTTCAGGTAAAGGTCGCCGGGCTCTCCCCCGTTCCGGCCCTGTCTTCCCTGGCCGGCCAGTCGGATTTTCTGGCCTTCTTTCACGTTCGGCGGGATTTTCACCAGGAGTCTGGCCCCGCTTTCCTTCGCCAGGTAGGCGTAAGGGCCGCCTTCGCGGGCGTGTTCCTCTGTCAGGTTGATTTTGTCCATCACATCCTTCCCCATGGCGGGAGGGCGGAGCAGGGCGATTTTACCTGCGATGGAACGGATGAGTTCCGCCGGTCCCGGGAATGAAACGGACCCTTTTTCGGTGGCACGGGTCCGTTCACGGCTGAAAAATCCAGGGCCGCTGAACATGAAACCTTTGACGGTGAAACCGTTTTTGCGGAAATTGAACGCCTTGTACCCGGCCCCGTAGAATTCCCGGAACAGCTCGTCAAAGCCCCGGAAACCGAAATCCCTGGCAAGCTCCTCGAAAATTTTGTTGATGTCCGAACCGCTGAAGATGTCGTGTTCCGAATAACTGTCCCGGAAATGGGTGTAGGCCGTGTCTCCGTATTGTTCTTTCATGGAGTCGTACCGCCTTTTCTTTGTCTCGTCGGAAAGGACGGCGTAAGCCTCGTTGATCTGCTTCATTCGTTCCGCGGCGTCGGGGTTGTCCGCGTTGCGGTCGGGGTGGTACTGGAAGGCCAGTCTCCTGTAAGCGACACGGATCTGGTCTTTGTCAGCGTCCCTGGACACGCCGAGGACGCTGTAATAATCGATCTGGCTCATGCTGTTCGAACTCCTTGCACGTCGTGGCCGGTGACCCCGGCGGTTGCCCTTCGTGCCGGATATTCCGGCCCGTTTCTGTCAAACGAGTCACCCTACCAAAAAAAGTGGGTGATGGCTCTTTTTTTTCACGGTTTGAAACGGTTTTTCTTCCGATTTTTGGAGGTCTTCCAAGTCCAGTTCCCACCTTGTCTGGGTTTCCTGGTTTTTGACGCGGAATGGAAGGAATGGTTCGAAACAAAAACTGTAAAGCTATCCTTGCCCTTTGCCGATAAACAGGTTGAACAGCGAAAACTTACCTTTGCTTCGCGTTTTGAAAGACGCCATTATGATTGGGGAGGCCCGGCCGGATGAGTGACTCCGGAATTAAAATTCTCCTGGTGGACGACAACCCGTCCGCCCTTCGCCTGATGACCTGCTTTCTTGACAGGATGGGTTACCACATCCATACCGCCTGTTCGGGAGAAGAAGCGTTTGACGCCGCGATGAAGCATGATTTTGCACTGATCCTCATGGATGTGATCATGTCGGCGAACAACGGTTTTCAAACGGCGGAGAAAATCAGATCCCAAGGAATGAAAAGTAAAATCCCCATTATTTTCGTTACCGGTCTTGAAAAGGATTCGGCCTGGGAATTCAAGGGATACGAGGCCGGAGCCGTTGATTTTATTTACAAGCCGGTCAACCCTGTGATTCTCCGAAGCAAAGTCCGGGTTTTTACCGAGCTTTACCAGCGGGAAAAGAAACTCAGGGAGATGAACCAACACCTCCAGGAGGCCCTTGATGCCCTTCAACGGGAAACGGGTGTTCGGAAGCAGGTGGAGGAAGATCTTCACCGTATCGAGGAGCAGTACAGGGATCTCTGCGACACGAGCAGGGATCTCGAAGGCCAGCTCAGGCAGGCTCAGAAAATGGAGGCCGTGGGCACGCTCGCCGGCGGCATCGCCCATGATTTCAACAATATCCTCGCCGCCATCATGGGCAATATCGAGCTGATCCTCTTCGATGTCCCTGAGACGAGCCCGATCCGGAACAACCTGGACCAGGTGCTCAAAGCTTCCCACAGGGCCAGGAAGCTGGTCCGCCACATCCTGTCTTTCAGCCGGCGTAACAGCCACGAGAAGAAACCGGTCTTCATCCAGCAGATACTTGGGGAATCCATCGAGCTCCTCAGGGCCTCGATCCCAAGCACCGTAGCCATCGTCCAGGATATCTGTCCTGCCGTGAAGTGCGTCAAAGCCGACAACACCCAGATCCATCAGGTGGTGATGAACCTCTGTACCAATGCCTGTTACGCCATGCAGGGTGAAAGCGGCCGGATCACCATAACCCTTGCCCCGGCCCGGGTGGAGGAGGAGCAGGCCGGCCAGTTCATGATGGGACTGAGGCCGGGAGAGTACCTGAAACTCACGGTCAGCGATACAGGGCGGGGGATGGAAGAGCATGTGCGCAAAAGGGTGTTCGACCCTTACTTCACCACCAAACCCCAGGGAGAAGGCACGGGGATGGGGCTTGCTGTGGTTCACGGCATTGTGAAGGCCCATGACGGGGCGATTTACGTGGAAAGCACCCCGGGTAAAGGCAGCACGTTCCATTTGTATTTCCCTGTCATCGATCTGGATGCCGATATGGCGGGTAACTGTGTCCGCATGGTTCCCCAGGGAACGGAACGAATCCTTTTCGTGGACGACGAGGAAGCCCTGGTCGATATCGGTTCCAAGATGCTCCAGCGGCTGGGGTACAGGGTGGTTCCTGAAACCAGAAGTGTCAAGGCTCTTGAAACGTTCAAAAACGATCCGGGCGGTTTCGATCTCGTGGTGACGGACATGACCATGCCGGATTTGACGGGAATCCAGCTGGCCCGGAAGATAAGGATGATCGCACCGGACATCCCCATTATCCTGTGTACCGGTTACCACAGGGATATCAACACATCCATTGTCGACAGCTTCAAGATCAACCATCTGATGTTCAAACCCCTTAAAATCGCCGAACTGGCCGATGTGATCCGGAAGGTGATCGATTCCGGACAGGCGGAAAAGAAGGTGGGGCATGCCTGAACGTTTTCCATGGAAGTCTCTGCTGACAGCCGTTTTCGGTCTTGCCGTTTTCTCCATGCCGGCCCTGGCCTGGGCGGGGGATCTCCGAAATGTCCACTGGGGCATGAGCAGGTTCGATGTCATGGCAAGTGAAGATCTTTCCCCTGAAACCTTTGACGCTTTCCACGTCCATTACAAAACGGATATGGAAGGCCGGGAACAGGATCTGGTCTACGGTTTTTTCGAGAACACGCTGGTGGACGCGGTCTATGTGATCACGGTTCTGTCTGCGGACGAACACATGCTTTTCAGGAAAAATCTGGAGCGTCGTTACGGCAAGCCCGTTTCGGGTGAAAAAAAGGCAAACGGGGATTACCTGTACGTCTGGGAAAACAGGAGCACACGGATCGTGATGCGTCCAGGACGCCTGAAAGAGTGTAGGATTGAGTATATCAGCAAAAAATACAAATATTTAAAGGATAGATCCTCTCGTTTGGCCATGGAAAGACGGGAAAGGGAACTTGACTGGGCATACTGACCACAGCACAAAAGTCCTTGCGATAACAATGTTCACATACGTAAATTATCTTAAAGACAAAGAAAAATATTTGCTATTTAACCTGAAAATGATAATGAATAAAGCTAAATGATGTGTTCCATTCCATATAACAGTTATATGTCTGCTGTTTTTTAAACACAAACAAGGAGAGAGGTATGAGGAAAAAGTGTTTGGTGGTATTATTGTTTCTGGCCATCGCCGGAATGGCTCTGTCATTTCCAGGGTTCACCGTGGCGGCTGATCTGGTCATGGTCGGCAACAGAAGCGTTCCTGTTTCGGAACTTTCCGCGTCGGATATTCAGAATATCTACCTTGGAAAGAAAAAAGTATGGGACAACGGCATGAAGATCGAGCTGGCCGTCCTTGGAGACGGGCCTGTCACCGACAAGTTTCTGAAGGATTACGTGAAAAAGAACTCCAACACCTTCGATACATACTGGAAAAAACAGGTGTTCACCGGCGGTGGAAAACCTCCTGTCAAGTTTGAGAAGGAAAAGGACCTTGTCGAATACGTATCGTCGAACAAAGGGGCTATGGGGTATGTCTCTTCCCAGTCCGTTTCTGAAAATGTCAAAATAATCTTGGTCAAGGGTCAGTAAATATAATTTGGGACGGATGGACAAGATCAACCATAACAAGCCCACAGGATCGAATAAGATCGTTTATACAGGAGGTCAAATGATGAAAAGAAAGCTTGCTACTCTGACGATACTGCTGCTCGGCATGGCTTTTTCCGGAAACGCCGGCGCGGTCGAGCTGGGACAGGGAAAAGTCGATATCCACGGTTTCATCACCCAGGGGTACCTGGTCACCGATGAGAACAACTTCATGGCCGATACGGAAGGAAACGGATCGTTTCAGTACAGTGAGGCCGGTGTCAACTTCGCCAGCGACGTCAGTGAACGTCTGAGACTCGGTGTTCAGTTTATCGCCCGAGACCTTGGTAAAATGGGGAACAAGGAAGTATCCATCGACTGGGCCGTCGCCGACTACAGCGTGAATGACTGGCTGAACTTCAGGGCCGGTAAAGGAAAACTGTCCCACGGTCTGTATAACTACGAGCGTGACGTGGATATGCTGCGCGCATCCGTTCTTCTCCCCCAGAGTGTTTACACTGAAGGCTGGCGTGACTCTGTGAACGCCATCAACGGCATCAGCGCCTACGGTTATCTTCCCATGGGCCCGGTGGGTAACCTCACCTACCATGTGGATCTGGGTAACACCAGCGTGAAAAATGACGGCGGTGAAATCCGTCAGCTTGAAGACACGATGCCGAAAGCCCTTGGGCTTGAAGTATCTGAAGCGGATACGAAAACCACGCTTGGTGGACAGCTGGCCTGGGATACCATATTCGGCATCGATGGTCTTAAAATTGCAGCCAGTGGATTCAACTTTGAAATGGATGCGGTTTCCAGTATCTACGATGGGACAGGGGCACCTTTGTTTGGAGGCACTCCCCCCGCTCAAGTTGGAGTCCTGAAGAACAGAGAAACGACCGTCTTCAATTTGAAGCTGCTTTCCACTGTAGGCTCTTTGGAGTTTGCCCGGGGAAATTTTGTTTTTGCAGCGGAGTATATGAACAACGACTATGAAATGACCCTTCCCACAACGGTCGCCGGAACCATCCACAGAAAATTCGACGCCATCGGGTATTATGGCAGCATTTCCTATCGTTTCAACGACTGGCTGGAGCTGGGCACCTATTACTCCGAGTACTACAGGGACAAGGATGACAAGGATGGCGACAAGGCTTTGGCAGCCGGACTTGTCGACCAGAAATACGCCATGTATCTGAAAGATCTTTGCCTTTCCGCACGTTTCGATATCACACCCAACTGGATTTTTAAACTGGAAGGCCACTTGATGGAAGGAACGGCGCTGCTCTACAGCAGTGACGACAACACCGTCACTCTGGGAGATGGAACCGTCCAAACGGATTACGAAAAAGACTGGTTCATGACAGCGGCCAAAGTTTCCTACAGTTTCTAAGGATAAAGACGATAATCGGAGCGGCGCATGGTGATCCATGCGCCGTTTTTTCGTAAAAACCATGAACGCGTGTCGACACAAGACCGCAGGTTTACCGTAAAGCCCAGGTATCCAGAATATTGAAGACCTTCAAGATCAAGGGATTTACCGGATAGGTCGGGTTTACGGATTATTTGAATCCTATTTCAGGGGGGCATGCCATGCTAAGGAAGAAACACCTTTTCACTTATCTCGTCGCCACAGCGATCATTCTGGCCTTGTCAGGGCTGGCTTCGGCCAAGGAACTGAACAGCTTTGATGAACTCTACAAACAGATTCCCGGCGAAAACGTCGGTAACGCGGGCGTGATCGACGCCGCTCTCAAAAGCATCTCCAAGACCCAGGAACTCAGGGAAAATATCATCGTCTCTGTCGACAAACCCAAGGATCTTCTGATCATCAATCCCCGCTTTATCTCCATTTCTTTTGACGCCGGGGTGAAGAACAAGGGGGTCAGCGCCAAAGCCAAACCCACACCGGCCGTCTACGCCCTTCTGTTTGAAAAGGATGCCAAAAACGATCTGTCGTTTTACAAGGGGATCTATCTGGTCTGGCTGGGTGAAGGCGAAGTGGAAAAATACAAAGCCCTGATCCCGGAAAAGATCTGCGAGCTCTACCGGGAAAAAGGGGCGGAATACGTGTACATGGATCGTAAGACCGAAGCGCCCAAACCCGAAGAGATCGTCCTGAACGGTTCCCATGTGAAAACAGGCGTCATCGCCGAGGCGTTCATCGACCCTGCGATCACCAGGGACAGTGAGATGCGTGAGGCCCTGGAAGGTTACGTGAAAAAAGAAGTGGAGAAAGCCGCCAAACCCACTCCTGACGAAGCCTTGAGAATCCAGCAGCTTGAAGCCAGAATCAAGAAACTCGAAGCGATTCTTGACAACGTCACCCGGCGCGGAAACGATATCGTGATGAGCAACGTCAACCTGATCATCAACAATGGGACAGGCACGGTGGGCAGGACAAACGGCACCGGAAACCTGGTGGTCGGTTACGATGATCCGGGAGCGGGGTCCCACAACGTGCTGGTGGGCAGCAAGAACCGTTGCAGTTCTTTCGGAAGTATCGTGTCCGGTTCGGGTAACTCGGTGTCCGGAAGTTACTCTGCTGTGGTCGGTGGCCAGGGTAACGTGGCGTCCGGCGGCTCAAGCACCGTTCTCGGGGGTCGTAACAACGTGGCCAGCGGGGATTACTCGAGTGTCATGGGCGGCAGCGACAACAAGGCCAAGGGCGACTACACCGGCATCAACGGCATGAGAGGTCGGACCAAGGTCAACGAAGGGGACAACAAGCATTTTCAGAACGACTGATGTGTTCAAGACAGGACCTGGGCTTATGTCAGGCAGGTCCTGTCAACAGATACGGTAAAAAAGATCAAAGGATGATGTTATGCCGAAAAAACTAGGTTCAGCCATGGTGGTGATGGCGCTTTTTTTCACAGTCATGGCCCAGACGGGTTTTTGCGAGGTGGTGAAAATTGAGGACATGAGTCACAAGTCCGGAAAAATGGGTTCTTTTCACGCTCTTCTCATTGGGATTGACGATTACAGGGACAGTAAAATTCCCGGGGCCAGATCCGCGACACGGAACGCAGGCGAGCTCGGATCCGTTCTCAAGAGGAACTACGGGTTTTCAACCCAGTTTCTTCTGAACGGCAAAGCGACGAAAAACGCGATCACCAGCGCCATCAAATCCATGGGGGGCAAGGTGGGCCGTAACGGCTCCCTGCTGATCTATTTCGCGGGTCAGGGTTCCACCCAAGGCTCTGCCAAAGGATTCTGGTACCCGGTGGACGCCAAGGCCGGTGACGAATCCAGCTACCTGTCCAACGAGGAGGTCCAGAGCATGGTGGCCGTGCTGAAAACCAAGTCCATCCTCATCATTGCCGATTCGGCCTATGCGGATACCCATTTCGGTTCCGTTCACAAGATTCCAGGAACGGTCACCGACCGTTATTACCTGGACCTTCACAGAAAACAGGCCCGCTGGGGGTTTTCCTCAGGTAACGATTTTCCGAAAAACAGGTTTTCATCGATTATAACGTCGGCCCTCGCGGAAAACGAACAACCCCACATGTCCCTCCAGGAACTGTATGAGAAGGTGAAAGGCGGGATTGCTGCGGGAGCCAGTCGTCCTCCTCGCTGCCGTTCCCTCAGGAACGCTGGGGACCAGGGCGGCCAGCCGGTTTTTGTCCTGACCCAGGCGATTCTGGACAAGATCGAGGAGAATAAACTTCTCGAAGCGAAAAAGGAAGGCTTTCTCAACGCCCCGGTTGAAGAAGGCGGGGTGATTAACCTGGTGGTCAACCTGCCTGACGCGGCCATCGTTCTTGATAACGCGGTCATGGGAAAAGGCGGGGTGGTGAAACTGGCCGTTACGCCGGGGAACCATGTGGTCGAGGTGAAAAAAGAAGGGTATGAACCCTTCAAGAGAACGGTGTTTGTCAAAAAAGAAGCCCAGGTCTCGGTGAATGCGGAGCTGAAGAAAATCGTGATCAAACCCACCAAGGGCAACCTGACCATCACAGCCGAGCCGGTGAACGCTGAAATCCGTCTGGTCAACGCCGGGGCTCCCTACAAACCAGGAATGCTTCTCGAGGGAGGCACTTACCAGGTGGAGATCTCTGCGCCATATTACGACAAGATCACCCAGGACGTGGTGGTGAACGTGGACACGAACAACACCTACGCCTTCAGTCTCAAACAGGTGAAAATCATTCAGCACAAGGAACTTGGGAATTTCATTCTGGTCAATCCGGGAACCTACACCATGGGGAGTCCGGAAAATGAGACCGGGCGGATGGTGAATGAAACACAGCACAAGGTCACCCTCACCAAGCCCGTGTACATGCAGGAACGTGAAATGACCGTGGGACAGTGGCGCTGGTACGTGAAATCGGCCTCTTACAAAACCGAGGCCGAGGTAAGCGGCGGAGCTTACGCCCTGGTGGATTACACCTGGGAAAAGGATTCGGACTACACCTGGCAGAAGCCGGGATTTGCCCAGAACGACAAGCATCCGGTGACCTGTGTCAGCTGGAACGACACCCAGGCCTTCATCACATGGCTGAACGCCAATGACAAAGGCGGGTATGCCTTCAGGCTGCCCACCGAGGCGGAGTGGGAGTATGTCTGCCGGGCGGGAACAAAGGACCGGTTCTACTTCGGCACCTGCCTTTCCAAGGAGAAATCCAATTTCGACGGAAGCTCGAGCTGGGGAGGATGCCCCCTGGGCGAAGCCGGAAAGGGAACCGTTGAAGTTGGGAAGTACCCTGCCAATGCCTGGGGCTTTTTCGATATGCACGGGAATGTGATGGAGTGGTGCCAGGACTGGATGGCCGATTATCCGGCAGGAGATGCCACCGATCCCCTGGGCCCACAGACCGGAACAGCCAAGGTGATCCGGGGGGGTGGCTGGGCCAGTTTCCCTTACAATGTTCGGTCCGCGAAGCGTTTCAGCCGCAGCGTCAACGACAGCTACAGCGATATGGGGTTCAGGCTGGTGATCGAACCCTGACAACCTGACCTGTTTAGATTAACGAAGGCCGGAGTGGTTGACCGCTCCGGCCTTTTTTATTGTGAATCCGGCAAGAAGACCCAGGGGCTTTCAGCTTTCAAAGCAAACGTGGCGACTCGGCTCAGGAAAGATCCAGAAGGTTTGTGACTTCAGAGAAGACCCTGTCGGCTGTGACCCCGAACCACGGGTCATTTTTATCCGCCGAAGGGTTGTGGAGGTGACGGTGGGTCGGGAATATCCCGGCCGGTGACCAGCAACGCGGGTCTGTGGGGCCGAACACTGCCACAGTCCGGACACCCAGGGCCGCAGAGCTGTGACTGATGCCGTTGTCGTTGCAGACAAGGACTGTCACCTTTTTCATGATGGCTCCCGCTTTCTGGAACGTGGTAGGGGGCGCGATGAACGCGGGGGTTTTCATCAGGGATCGCACACGGTCCGCATCCTGCTCTTCCCCAGGCCCCCAGAGGATCACCGTCTTGAAACCATGGGATTCAGTCATCAGGTCCGCCACTCGGGCAAAGGCCGCGGCGGGCCATTTCTTGAACGCGTAACGGCTTCCAGGGGATAAGGCCAGGGTTTTGTCAGGGGAAAGATTCTGTTCCAGCATCCACGCGTCCATGGCCTTCTGGTCGTCTTCGGGAATGGGCAGGATCAGGGAAACAGGTTTGTCTGCCATACCCAGCGGTTTCAGCAGGTCCAGTTTCTGAACGGCGCTGTACCGGGGTGGACCGAATTCAGAGTGGATGGTGTATAGAAACTCGAGGTTCTTCCTTTCGGTCCGGTAGCCCAGCCGACGCGGCGATCCCGAAAAGAAGGACAGAATCTGGGAACTGGGCATGCCCTGATAGTCGATGACCAGATCGAACTTTTCTTTTTTAAGCTCCCGGATGATTCTCCACCGTTCCGCCAGATACCGCAGTCCCTTTTCTTTCCTGATGCGTATGATCCGGTCGATGTGCGGGTGGTTTTCCACGATCTTCTGGTAGGGTTCCTTGGTCAGGTAGACCAGTCTGGCCCCGGAAAAATAATCTTTAAGCGCCTTGAAGCACGACGTGGTGAGCAGAACGTCTCCAAAAGGCTGGAGCTGGATCACACAGATGTTCCGGATGTCTTTGGGTCTGACTCTCATGATTTTTTCTTGTATTCCACGTATTCTTTTTCTTCCACCAAGTCTGAATTGAACTTCAGGTTGATTTCCTTTTTCACGGCGGCCCGGTCGTCGTTTGTGAAATACACGCTTCTGGCCAGATCGATGAACTCGTCGTCAAAAGCCTTTTCGGTCTCCTTGACCCTGATCCTGTCTTCGATATCCCAGAGTTTGAGGTTGATGGCCTTCAGTCTTACAAACTCATCGGAATCCTCCAAGATTCCGGCATCGTTCATGGGGCCGACCAGCATGCCGTGTTCTTTTTTCACATTGGCCCGTTTTTCCGGGTCCGACATTTTTTCGAGTTTGATGGAAAGAATGGTGACTTTGTCCACCAGCTCTCCGATTGAAACGTCAATTTTCACGAATCGGTTCCTTGTGGTTGTGAATGGTTACCGGGGTAATCCTGTCATATCGGGCAATGCACTATAATGACACCGGAAACCCATGTCAAGCATCGTGCGCGCCCCTCTTAAAAACAGTTGATTCACGGATCGTTTGAACGTATGGTGCACCTTTGAATCAAGGGAAACGGCGTCATCTGAACACAAGGACTAAGACATATGAATCGTGAGCGTATCCTGATCATCCGGTTGTCGGCCATAGGGGACGTGGTCCACACCCTGGCTTTTGTCAACCGGCTTAGGAAAGCGAAACCTTCGGCCCACATCACCTGGATCCTCCAGCCTTTGACCTACAACCTGGTGAAACACCAGGACAACGTGGACCGTTTCGTGGTGTTCGATCGCAAGGGCGGCCTGGAATCCTATAAAAAGCTTTACCGGGAGCTCAAGGGTGAGGTGTTCGATCTGGTGTTCATGATTCAGGTCAGCTTCAAGGCCAGTTTCATTTCCCTGTGCGCCAGGGCGAAAGTCAAGCTGGGTTTTGATTTCAGACGTTCCAGGGAACTCCAGTGGCTTTTTTCAAACAGAAGGATTCCCTATCGGAAACCCGGCCATGTGCTGGCCCAGTTTTTCGAATTCCTCGATTATTTGGGCCTGCCCGATACACCCCTGGACTGGGCTGTTCGTTTCACCGACGAAGAACTGGCCTGGAAAGAGGCCTATTTCAAAGATATCCCGAGGGATGTGGCGGTTTTCGTGGTGGCCTCGTCCAAGCCGGACAAAGACTGGAGCCCTGAAAACTACGCCCGGGTCATCGACGAGGTGGATCAGCGGCTGAACCTCCAGCCCCTGATTCTGGGCGGCCCTACGACCTATGAGCGGGAGCTTGCCGACAAAATCTGCGGACTGTGCCGATCCAAACCGGTGATGAGTCTGGGGGAACCCATCCGCACGGCATGGCTCCAGATCGCCGGGGCGCGGGTGGTGGTGGCTCCGGACACCGGCCCCATGCACATGGCCGTGGCCCTCAACGTGCCCACCGTGGCCCTTTACGGCCACACCGACCCCAGGCGCTGCGGTCCCTATGTCCGGTTCCAGGATCTTTTGATTGACGCCTACAACCGCCCCGGAGAGACCCGCGACAAGGTGACCCGGAAAACGAAGAAAGGCCGAATGGACGAAATCCGGCCCGAAGAAGTGTTGGAAAAAATCCGATACGCCCTGGAAACCTATGAGAGGATGTAGTTGTTCAACCCCTGCTCAAACACCTCGGCCATCGTTTCCGGCAGATGGTATTTGGCCACGGCCCGCTTCCACCGGCGGATCACCGCCTTGGTGAGTTTGTCCCTTGAAAGGCCGCTTTCGTGGGCCTTGTCGAAGTCGATGAGGTATACGGCTCCTGTGTCGGTGACCAGCACGTTGCCCGGATGAAGGTCCACATGATGGATTCTGCATGCGATCAGGCGGCGTGTCTGTTCCGCCGCCTTTTCAACAGCCTCGATAAAGGACGCTTCGCTGTCCAGGCCCAGGTCCGCCAGGGTCCGGCTGTTTTCGATTTCCCGTGTCACCAGGAAGGCTTTGTAGAAAAGACCGCCGCGCATGGCCCAGGCCAGGGGTTCGGGGCAGGCCACGCCGGAGGACCTGGCTTTTTCAAGCATCTCGAATTCCAGGAGGGATCTGGCTTTGCCTGATCTCAGGTAGGCGTCCCGCATCACGTGACGGATCAGGCCTCCCCGCCTGTAAAATTTGATTACCATGGGAATGCCGCAAAGCGTGTCTTTCACCACCTGGGTCCGGCCGTGGAGGATCTCCGTGACCAGATCGGGTTTCTTTTCAAACAGACGGACCAGATGGTCCGTGTCCTCTACTTCAAGGGGGAGATCCGAGCCGATCAGGTAGGGGTAGTGGGTTCTGAACAGTTTCATGGTGTCGTCATTTCCGGAGATGTCTGGTGCCGGGCTTTTTCCAGCACCGTATCGATGGCGGCGGCCACCTGGTCAAAGGGGATGTCCCGCATGCAGGCTTCTGTGCCGTTGGGGCATCGTTTCTGTCCGTGGCGGCTGCACGGCCGGCAGGGCAGATTCTTTTCCACGATCACGGCGTTGTTTTTCCAGGGGCCGAAGCCGAAGCCCGGCGAGGTGGCGCAGAAAATCACCACGGTGGGGATTTTGAATGCCGAAGCCATGTGAAGCGACATGCTGTCGTTGCAGACCACAAGATGGGCGTGTTTCACGATGTAAAGGGCGTCCCCGATACCGGTCTTGCCGGCCAGGTCTGTGACGTCCAGGCCATCGGCCACCTTGCGGTTGGTGTCCATGTCTTCCGGCGCGCCCAGAAGAACGACCCGGAAGCCCTTGGCCAGCAGATGGATCGCCGTCTGCCGGAACCCCTCGTGGTGCCACATCTTGGTGGCCCAGGCGCTTCCCGGGACAAGCACGGCGTAAGGTTTGTCGTGATCCGTGACCGCGTTCCGGGCCGCTTCGCTCAGCTCGTCCAGGTCCGGGGCGAACAGGCGCATGTCCGTGTCAAAGGATCGGGGCTCGCCATGGCCCTTGAGGATGGAGAGGTTCCGGAGCACGTCGTGGTCCGCCGGATCACGTTTCCATGTCCGGTGATAGAGAAAGGGCAGTTTGGCGTCGGCAAAACCGGTTCGCCGGGGAATCCCGGCCAGGAACAAAAGGGTCGCTGTGCGGTAGGACCGGTGAAGGACGTAGGCCGCGTCGAACTCCATCTCCTTGAGTTCCCGGGCCATGGAGAACAGGCCCTTAAGGCCCTTGTCTTTTCTCCGTTTGTCGTAGCCGATGACCCCGGCGAGAAATGGGTCGTTCTTGACAAGAGACGTGGACAGGGGCGTGGTCATCATCCACAGTTCAGATTCAGGGTACACTTTTTTCAGCCCGGCGATCACCGCTGTGGACAGGATGGTGTCCCCCAGAAAGCTGGTCTGGACAATGAGAATCTTGATCTTCCGTGCATTGGCGTGTGTCGTGTCGGTCAAATCAGCACTGTCCTGTCCGAATCAGGTTGTCGAAATAGGCGATGGTTTTTTTCAGCCCTTGTTCCAGGGGAATACGGGGTTCCCAGCCGAGAACCTCTTTGGCCCGGGTGATATCCGGTTTCCGCTGCCTGGGATCGTCCTGGGGCAGGGGCTTGAAGATCACCTCGGATTTGGAGCCGGTCAGCTCGATGATCTTCTGTGTGAGTTCGAGGATGGTGAATTCCCCGGGGTTGCCCAAATTCACGGGGCCGGTGACCTCGAAGGGAGAAGCCATCAGGCGGACGAATCCCTCGATCAGGTCGTCCACATAGCAGAAAGACCGGGTCTGGGATCCGTCTCCGTAAACGGTGATGGGGTTTCCTTTCAGGGCCTGCATGATGAAGTTGGACACCACCCTCCCGTCGTTGGGATGCATGTTGGGACCGTAGGTGTTGAAAATCCGGGCCACCTTGATTTCAAGGTTGTGCTGGCGCCTGTAATCGAAGAACAGTGTTTCGGCGCAGCGTTTGCCCTCGTCGTAGCAGGACCTTGGGCCGATGCAGTTCACGTTGCCCCAGTAATCCTCGGGCTGGGGGTGGATGTGGGGGTCCCCGTACACTTCCGAAGTGGAGGCCTGGAAGATTTTCGCCTTGATGCGTTTGGCCAGGCCCAGCATGTTGATGGCCCCGTGGACGTTGACCTTGGTGGTCTGGACCGGGTCGTTCTGGTAGTGGATGGGGGACGCCGGGCAGGCCAGGTTGTAGATCTCGTCCACTTCCACGTAAAGGGGGAAGGTGATGTCGTGGCGGATTACCTCGAAGTAGGGGTTTTCCATGAGATGGACGATGTTCTGCTTGGTGCCGGTGTAGAAATTGTCCGCACAGATCACCTCGCAGCCTTCGGCGAGTAGCCGCTCGCAGAGAAAGGAACCGAGAAATCCGGCTCCGCCTGTGACAAGAACACGTTTACGTATATGCATGGTCTTCTCCTTATTTTGGAAGAAATCGTCGGATGTGTTTTTTGTAAATTTTTTGAAGGGACCAGTCCAGCTTCCTGAAAAAACTGTTCTTACGGTTTTCGTTCAGGGACGAGCCGAACATGCCGTTCATGCTGCCCTGTTCCACGATGGTGGGATGGCACCAGTAAGGGGCCACGCCGATGACAGGGTCCATGTGGTTGAACAGGATGTCGCTCACATAGGCGCAGCGGTTTTCACGGATGTACGCCAGCCTTTTTTCCGCCACGGAGCGCGAAATCGAATAGGAATCCGCAGCCCTGGACCGGTCGGACCTGTAGAGAACCCGGCCTTTTCGGATGTCCGAGGCGGGCACGTACATGTTGCAGGCGTTGCTGTAATACACACAGGCCGGTTCCGGGAGGGTCTTCACCTCGTCCATGGCCTGGTTGAAAACCGTCTCGAAATTTGGGGCCAGCACCACGTCGTCTTCGAAAACCAGGGCGTTTTTCAGGTTGTCCGAGACGACCCGTTCATGGGCCAGGATGTGTTTCATGGTGCAGGACATGGCGGCAAGGCGGTCGTGCATCGCTTCGGTGAAATAGGTTTTGACGAGGGTGTCGCTCAGGTCATCGATATCGCCGTCGAGGATGAATTCGAACCCGATGCCGAGTTTTCCGAACTGGTCGACGATGAAGGTTTCCCGGTCTTCGTACCCTTTTCTTACATGAAGCACGAAAACCTTGTCGATGTCGAGCATGATGTCTCCTTGTTACGATGGTTCCATGGTCTTGAAGGGGGGGGGTAAAAACTCCGGAGGGAACGGAAATTCCGCTTTTCTCCTGCCGGACCGATTCCTTCAGGCCATGTCCGTTTGGGGCCGCAGGAAACTGGTACCATAAAGGCCGTGACTTTGAAAGCCCAAATCCATCTGCTGTGTTGACAAAACCAGCGTGTGGTGATTAATATCCCAGAAAATTGTCTCATGGCCTGTGGGCAAATGAAACCGGCCGGGAGAATAAACCGATGCATAACAAGGAGTTCTCGTGAAAATATCCGGTTTTTCATTTGTGAAAAACGCCGTGAAACTTTATTATCCGGTGGAGGAATCCATCCGGTCCATTCTCCCCATCTGCGACGAGTTCATCATCGCCGTGGGGCAGGGCGACGACACCACACGGGAGGTCATCGAAGGCATCGGGGACCCTAAAATCCGCATCATTGACACGGTGTGGGATCCGGCCGAAACCAAGGCGGGTCTCGTGATGTCCAACCAGACCAACCTGGCCCTCAGGGAATGCACCGGCGACTGGTGCTTCTATGTCCAGGCCGACGAGGCGGTCCATGAGGACGATCTGCCCCTGATCCGGTCACGCTGCGAGGAACTTCTCGACGACCGGCGCGTGGAAGGGCTTCTTTTCAAGTACCTTCATTTCTGGGGCGACTACGACCATTATCAGAAAAGCCACGGATGGTATCCCAGGGAAATCCGGATCGTGAGAAACCATATCGGTGTGAAATCCGTCAGGGACGCCCAGAGTTTTCGCCTTGCGAACGGACAAAAGCTGACCGTGGCTCCGTCGAAAGCCAGGATGTTCCATTACGGTTGTGTCAGGCCTCCCCATCTGATGCAGAACAAACAAAAAGCGTTCAAGACCCTGTATGTGGGGAAAAAAGCCATGGAGGACATGTTCAGCAGCGAACCGGACGTGTTCGATTACGGAGCGTTGAACGCGCTTCCCCGTTTCAGGGACAGCCATCCTGCCGTGATGAAAGAAAAAATCCAAGCCTGCGACTGGAAACATCTGCTCCGGGACGTCAATGATCCGGGTGCCCGCATCCAGAGAAAACCCCACAAACACGAACGGATCAAGAACAGAATCCTCACCGCCATCGAACAGGCCACGGCTCTCGACTTCAACCACAAAAACTGGAAAAAGCTGCTGAACGTCTGATGCCCGTTGCCGCGGCCATTCGACCACGCCCGTTGCGGAGCGGCTTCCTCCGCCTGGAGTTCAGGATTTGGATAAAACGATTCGATACCGTGTGATCCACAAGACAGGCCTGTTTTTTTTCATGGTCCTTGCGCTGTTCACATTTATCGCCAAAGGCGCGGTGAACATCGCATTCGGGGCGCTGATGCTGGCGGCGGTGCTGGACCTGGCCCTGAACAGATCACACAGGGAGCTGGCACAAAACAGGTATTTTCTGGCGTTTTTCCTGCCCCTTGCCTTGGGGCTCGGTCTCAGCCTGTTTTCCGATGCGGGCCTTGAAGGCCCCGGGTTCTTTTTCATCCGCTACCGGTTTTTGTTTCTGTGCCTTCCTTTTTTCCTGTTTATCCGGGAAAGGCGGCATATCCTTCTGCTTTTCACCTGCCTCGGTTTGTCCGGTGTCTTTTCAGCGGGTTATGGTTTCGTGATGGCGGAGATGGCCGATTCTCCTTCAGGGTTCAGCGGGTTTTTGATCATCGGCCGGAACTCGGACCTTCTGGCCAGCCTCTGTCTGATGATCACGGTGCTGCTGTTTGAGCTGTACCTTGAGGAAAAGCCGTTCAACCTCCCGGCGATCGTCTGGCTCGTCATCGTGCTGGTGGCCTGCGTGGCGGCCATCCTGGTGATTCAGCAACGCGGGGCCATCCTGGGTCTGTTTGTGGGCTGGTCTGTTTATGGCGTTTTATTCAACAGAAAGTTTTTTCTTGGGATGATCATGGCCACGCTGGTCGGAACCTTTGTGTTGAAAGACGACCATCCTCTGACAGGGCGGATCAAGTCCATCGGAGATACGAACGATGTCAGCAATGCCATAAGGCTGGATCTTCTGGGAAGCGGAATCCCCTACGTCCTCAACCATCATCTGTTGACGGGGTCGGGAGAAAAAAAACCTGAAGAGAGCTTCGCCAGTTTTTTTAACAAACAGGACAAGTCGTTTCAGGAAAAATTCGCCAACGCCATGAAGTATCCCGGGAACTTCCACAACAGCTTCCTCCAGATGGCGGCTGAAGGTGGAGTTCTTTTTCTTCTGGCCTATCTGGCGGGTTTGGGGTACGTTTTTTTCCGGCTGATCGCAGACCGGGGTGATTCTGAAAACAGGGTTTTCTGTATCGGCGCGCTGGTGGTGACCTTTGCCGGGTGCGCGATATTCTTTTTCCACGGAGAACTTTTCCGATACGGCGGGCTGGTGTTCTGTCTGGCGACATACAGCGGGTGTGTGCGAAAAGCTCCGGAGGTCCCGCCGGGTATTCCGGCAGATGAAAAGATGGAGACGATCCCGGTGAAACCTTCGGTTTACGGGTCCCATGGTCCCATCGTCCCCCAGGCCTGACTGACCCTGCTTCCGGTGACGCGTGTTGAGAGGTGATTATGGATAGTTCTGAAATCAAGGTTCTACATATCGATTCGGAAAGAGGCTGGCGCGGAGGTCAGCAGCAGGCGGCCTACCTTTTCGAACGGATGCACGCCATGGGCTGCCATACGGCCATGGTGTCACGGCCCGGGTCAGTCATGGAGTCCTGGTGCAGGGAAAGGTCTCTGCCTTTTTACCCCGTGGCCATGCACGGGGAACTCGATCTGTCCGCCGGATACCGTATCGCCCGGCTCTGCCGGAAACAGGGCTACACCGTTCTCCATCTCCACTCGGCCCATGCGCTGGCCACGGGCCTCTGGGCGAAACTGTTTTTCAAAAACCTGCGCCTCGTGGCGGTCCGCCGGGTGGATTTCCCCATCAAAAAGAACTGGTTCAGCCGATTGAAATACACCACCCCACGCCTGGACAGGATCGTCTGCATTTCCCACGGGATCCGGAACGTGCTCCTGGCCGGGGGGCTTGAGGAACACCGGCTGGTCACCATCCACAGCGGGGTGGACCTGAACCGTTTTGCGGCCGTTTCCGTTCCCGAGGATTTCAGGAAAGAACTGGGCATTCCCGAAGGCCATCTGGTGGTGGGCACCGTGGCGGCCCTGGCGAGCCACAAGGATTACCCCAATTTTCTCCGTGCTGCGGCCAGGATCGCGGAAACCCATGACAACGTGACCTTCTGTGCCGTGGGTGACGGTCCCGACGAAAAGGCCATCCATGACCTGGCTCGTGGCCTGGGCCTGGAACGGCGGGTGATTTTCACCGGGTTCAGGAAGGATGTGGGACGTTTCCTCAAAATTTTCGATGTGTTTGTGCTGGCGTCCTATCTCGAGGGGCTGGGGACCTCGATCCTCGACGCCCAGGCCCTGGGACTTCCCGTGGTGGCCTGCCGGACAGGCGGCATCCCCGAAGCGGTCTGGGACGGGGACAACGGACGGCTTGTCCCGCCCCGGGACAGTGAGGCTCTGGCCCTTGCCATCACCGATCTTCTCTATCATCCGGATAAGAGACAGGCCATGGGGCAGCGGGCTCTGGCCACGGTCCGGGCCTTTTCCATCGAAACCACCGTGGAAAAGAACCTTTCCCTCTACCGGCATCTTTTGGCCGGGAGTTCGTGAGACATAAAAAAGGACAGCATGCGTTACCTCCTGATCACCAACGACTTTTATCCCAACAATATCGGCGGCATGACCCACTACTACACAGAACTGGCCAGGGCGTTCGGCAAGGAAAGCCTGGTCGTCCTGACCGTGGCGGCCGAGGTTCCTTCCGATAAACCGGATCCCTGCACGGTCGTTCGAACCACGGTGAACAACTCCGGGAGCGGTAAGTTTTTCGGCAAGCGGGCCATGCGTAAAGAGGCGTTTCGAATCGTCCGGGACGAAAAGATCGACGTGTTGCTCTGCGGGAATGTCAGGCCTTACGGGGACGTGGCCTTTGACATCCATAAAACCCTGGGCATACCTTATTATATCTTTTTCCACGGAAACGACCTGCTCCGGATTCTCACTCGGATGAACCGGTATATCCTGAAGCGCATCGCCTATGGCCGCATGCTGGACGCGGCGCAGGGGTTTATCGCCAACAGCCGTTACGTGATGGGTCTTATCCCTTCTCAATTCACCCGCAACAAGAACCTGATCGTGCTCAATCCCGGCGTGGGAAAAGATTTCGAGAACCTTGCCGTGGAACGGCCTTTCAGGGAAAAGGACCGGGTGCGGCTTCTGACCGTGGGCCGTCTTGTGCCCCGCAAGGGGGTGCTCCAGGTCATCGAGGCTCTGGCCCTTCTGAAAGACAGCTATCCGGGTCTGACCTACGATGTGGTGGGAGGCGGCGACAGTTCGGAGTACAGGAAAAAAGCCGGGAGTCTGGGGCTTGGAGACCGGGTGATCTTTCATGGTTTCAGGTCAGGCGACGAGGTCATGGAGCACTTCAGGTCCTGCGACGTGTTCGTCATGGTATCCCACGCCTCGGACAAGGATAACGACGTGGAAGGGTTCGGGATCGTGTATCTCGAGGCCAACGCCTTCGGAAAGCCGGTGATCGGATCGGCCTCGGGGGGAATTCCCGACGCTGTGGAAGACGGCGTGACAGGTCGTCTGGTAAAAGATCCTTTTGACCCGCGCGAGATCGCCGATGCCATCTCCTGGATGTGCGAGCATCCTGACCAGGCAGCGGCCATGGGAGAGGCAGGCCGCCAGCGGGTGAACCGTTCGTTTACCTATCCGGTCCTGGCCGAGCGGCTGAAAACCAAGATCCGGCCGGAAGGGAAAAAGTCGGGCAAGGAATGAAAACAGGGGGCGGGGGGACATGAGTTCGAAAAACGCGGGTTACGTGATGCTGGTCCTGAAAGATCGGACACGGTGCGACAGGGTTTCCGGATGGCTGGGCGCCATGGATTTTTCCGTCCGGGTTTTCCACAGCGCCGAGGACGCGATGGACGTCCTGAACACGACGGAACCGCCCCGGCTGATCGTCACGGAGCCGGGCCTCCCGGGCATGGATGGCCTGGATTTCTGCCGGCGGCTCTGGTTTTTCCCATGGCCCGCATCGCGCTGTGTTCCTGTCATGATGCTGGCGTCGGCCTGGGCCGGTGACCAGGGCGGAAGACTGGCGGATACTCTGGGCGTGACGGTTCTCGACGGGTTTTCCATGGCCGGAGACACCTTTAAGAAACGTGTCCTTGAAATCCTTGACGGAAACACTGAATGTGACGGTGAAAACAAGGGGCTTCGTGTTCTCCTCGCCATGGACTGCGGGGATTTATCGAAAAGCCTTCGTGGGGCCTTCCAGTCCCAGGGTTATGATGCCAGGGCGGTCCTGACAGCGGAACAGGGGCTTCAGGCTTTCGGGGAACAGGCATACGATCTTGCCGTGGTGGATCTCGCGGCATCCTGGGGATCTTCCCTGTTTGACCGTTTGCTGGCTCAACGGCCGGGATTCCCCGTGGTGGCGATTTGCGATACCTCGGGCGGACATTTCCGGCAGGTTAGGGACCGGGGTGCTGCGGACTGTCTGTGCCCTCCCTTTGATCCGGACTATCTGGTGGACCGCTGTTACCGGATCATCAAAGAACGCTGCCTTGGCCAGATGAACGCCCTTTTGGAAAAACGGGCCCTTATGCTGAAGGCCAGCGAGGATGATTACAAGGCTGTTTTCGAAACCTTCGAAGACCTGTTCTACCGCACGGATCTCAACGGCATGGTCACCATGATCAGCCCGTCGGTGTACCGGCTGTCCGGCTGGACCCAGGAAGAGATTGTGGGGAAACCCGTGACCATGGTCTACGACCAACCCGGGGCACGGGATGTCCTTCTGGCCGCCCTTACCGAAAAAGGTTGTCTCCGGGATTACGAGCTTTGCCTTGTGAAAAAAGACGGAAGCCGGATTTTCGTGTCCCTGGCGGCCCAGCTTGTGCGGGATTCATGCGGAGCGGTCACGGGAGTGGTGGGGTCTCTGCGGGATATAGCCCATCGGAAACAGATTGAACAGGCCCTCAAGGAAAGCGAGGAAAAATTCAGGATTCTCACCGAATCGTCACCCGCCGCCATCATGCTCTACCAGAACGACAAGTGGGTCTATGTGAACAGCGCGGCGGTGGACATCACCGGGTACACCATCGATGAATTCCGGTCCATGGATTTCTGGGAGATCGTCCACCCCGACGACCGCGAGATGATTCGCCACCGGGGGACGAAACGGCAGCAGGGAGACACGGAAAGGGCCCGCTATGAATTCAAGATCGTCTCGAAAAGCGGGACCGTGAAATGGGTCTACCTTTCCGGGGCAGCCACCCTTCTCAACGGAAAACCCGCCGGGATCATCTCTGTTCTGGACATCAGCAGCCGCAAACAGATCGAGGAATCCTTAAGAAAAAGCGAGGAGAGGTTCAGGACCATCCTCGACGAAATGGAGGTGGGGTACCTGGAGATCGACCTCGAGGGCCATCTGGTGTTTTCCAACGAGGCGTTCCAGCGGATTTTCGGTTACGGACGCCGCAACGGTAAGGGCCCGGAATGCCTGCCCGCCGGAATCGAAGACGGGATCGCCCAGAAGGTCTACCAGGCCTACCAGCAGATGATCGGATCAGGTTTTTCCCTGCGGGGGTTTGAATGGGAAGCCATCCGGGAAGACGGAACACGGGGGATTTTTGAACTGAGCGCTTCCGTTCTGAAGGATATCGCCGGAAAACCCGTCGGTTACCGGGGCATTGTCCGGGATATCACCGAACGGCGCCGGGCCGACGAAGAGAGGGAACAGCTTCAGACCCAGCTTAACCAGATCCAGAAAATGGATTCCGTGGGCCGTCTCGCCGGAGGCGTGGCCCATGATTTCAACAACATGCTGGGGGTGATCCTGGGCCGGACGGAAATCGGGCTGATGAAGGTGGACCCGGGCCAGTCCCTGCACCAGGATCTGGAGGAAATCCGAAAAGCCGCCGAACGGTCGTCGGACCTGACACGCCAGCTCCTGGCCTTTGCCAGGAAACAGACCGTGGATCCCAGGGTGCTTGACCTGAACCAGGTGGTGGCGGGCATGCTCCAGATGATCCAGCGCCTGATCGGCGAGCATATCGACCTGGCTTTTCTTCCGGCCAGGGATCTTCCCCTGGTGAAGATGGACCCCAGCCAGATCGATCAGATTCTGGCCAATCTCTGTGTCAACGCCAGGGACGCCATGTCCGGAGGCGGAAAAATCACCATCGAAACGGGTACGGTGAACGTGGACGAGGAGGCCTGCGCCAAGCGGGTGGGACTGACGCCCGGAACCTTTGTCTGCCTTTCGGTCACCGACGACGGCTGCGGCATGGACGGGGAGGTACGGGACAAGCTGTTCGAACCGTTTTTCACCACCAAGGCCGACGGCCTGGGAACCGGGCTTGGGCTTTCCACGGTGTACGGTATCGTCAAGCAGAACCAGGGGTTTCTGGAGCTGGACAGCGCGCCGGGCCAGGGCTCCACGTTCAGGATCTGTTTTCCGGTGCACCATGGCCGGGCCGAACTGACCCGGGACGAAAGTCAGGGCGAAGCCGCTTCGGGGGCCGGAACCATTCTGCTGGTGGAGGACGAACCCATGATTCTCGAAATGACGGGCATGATGCTGGAACACCTCGGATACCGGGTTTTGAGCACAGGCCGTCCCAGCGAGGCGATCCGGCTGGTGGAAACCTGGCCGGACAAAATCCATCTGCTGCTCACCGATGTGGTGATGCCGGGGATGAACGGCCGGGACCTGGCCACGGCCCTGGGCCAGCGCTACCCGGAAATGAAATGCCTGTTCATGTCCGGCTACACGGCCGACGTCATCGCCTGCCACGGGGTACTGGAGGAAGGGGTTTTTTTCATCCAGAAACCCTTTACCATGAAGGATCTGGCCGCCAAAGTCCGGGAGGCTCTGGGCGTGTCCTGAGTTTTATCGTTCCAGAAGAGATTCCACCCTGCCCACATCCTCGGGCCGGTCCACGCCCACGGTCCGGTGCGTCGTGATCACCACCCGGATGGGGATCCTGTTTTCCAGGAACCTCAGCTGTTCCAGCTTTTCGATGTCCTCCAGCCGGCTTTTCCCCAGCCTCACGAACGTTTCAAGCGTGCTCATCCGGAAGGCGTACAGCCCGATATGGCCGAAGTATTCCGCCCCTGAACTGTCCCGGTCATAAGGAATGCGGGACCGTGAGAAGTAAAGGGCGGTCCTGTCTTCCGCGAAAACCACTTTCACCAGATCGGGCGACAGGGCCTCCTCGGCCGTTATGGCCACGGCAGGGGTGGTCACCTGGACGGCCGGGTCGTCGAACGGCGCGATGAGTTCGGCCAGAATCAGGGGATTCAGGGCCGGTTCGTCTCCCTGGACGTTCACCACCACCGCGTCTTCGGCAATGCCCAGGATCCGGGCCGTTTCGAGGACCCTGTCCGTTCCGCTGGGATGGTCGACTTTCGTCATGACCACCGGAACGTTCAGTTTCGTGGCCGCATCGAAGATCCGGGCGTCGTCGGTGGCCACGGTGACCGAGGCGAAACAACCCGATTCCAGCACCCTCTGGTACACATGATAGAACATGGGCTGGCCGAGAATGGGAACCAGGGGTTTTCCGGGAAAACGGGTCGAGGCGTAACGGCAGGGGATGATGGCGTGGCAGAGGGGGTTCATGGGATAGCTCCTTTAAAGACGATTTTATATCGTAGTTATCTCAAAATGTTATGAATGGAGGAAGTCTGAACGTCGAACATCCAACGCCCAACGTCCAACATCGAATGGAGGATAACTCCAATTTGGATGCTGGAATGACAGAATCATGTCATTACTGAATCAAGCAAGCGTATGATTTCCCTGCATACCGCCGCCGTTCCTCCCCTCCGGGGTTCAAGGAAGGCGTCGGTCATGGATGTCACACGGTTCCGGTCCATGGGGTTTTTGGCGTGGGCGGTGAGTTTTTCCGCCACCTCCGTCCAGTCCCGGCCCATGTCGAGCAGGCCCCGGTCCAGGATCTCATGCCCCACCCAGGCGAAGTTGTCCCAGGACGGCCCGGTAACGGGAATCACCCCGCAGGCCAGGGCCTCGAGGAAGTTCTGCCCTCCCAGGGGTGCCAGGCTGCCGCCGATGAATGCGGCCCGGGCCAGCCGGTAGGCGGCGGTCAGTTCCCCGAACACATCCCAGAGCACGATCCGGGGCTGTTTTGTTCCTAGAGTCGAACGCCGGGCAAAATCGGCGTTCATGGCCGAAAGCCGCTCTTCCCAGGCATCCAGCCGGTGCATGTGGCGGGGGAAAAGAAAGATCCGGGCTTCGGGCAGATTCTGGCCGAGCCGTTCGATGATCCGGGCCACGTCCCCTTCCTCTTCCTCCCGCACCGAACCCAGGACCACCACCGGGGTGTCGTCATCCACCAGGTCCGACAGGGGATTGGGGGCCAATGCCCCTTCACCGGCCAGGGGCACCCGGTCGAATTTGATGTTGGGAACCACGGCCACCCGGCTTTGGGGAAAAAGCAGCCGGAACCGTTCTCCGTCCTCTTCGGACATGGCCAGGACCGAGGCCGGGGAAAGAGTGTCCCACAGGGCCGGAAAGATCAGGTAGCGTTTCAGGCTTCGTTCCGTGAGACGTCCGTTGACGATGAGAACAGGGCATCCTTGGGTTTTAAGGGCCCTCAGAAGTCCGGGCCAGATTTCCAGTTCCACCAGGACCATAAGCGATGGCCGGACCTCGGCCACGGCTTTTTTCATGAGAGCCGGGCTGTCAAAGGGGGAGAACCTGGCCTTTACGGAAAGAGGGCTGTTTTGGGCGTTGATGTCCGCCGCCGCTTTTTCCAGAATGTCCAGCCCCTGGCGGGTGTTGGCCGTGGCCAGGATGGACAGGGGACTTTCCGGTTCAAGCTTTTTCAGGATTTCCACGGTCAGGAAAGCCTCCCCGGCCGAGGCGCTTTGAATCCAGAGGTCGGCTTTGGGGAGAGGGGCGACGGAAATGGTCCTCTGCTCAAAACCGTCGGCGATCCGTTCGTTTCGTTTGAGAAAGGGAATGGCCGCGGTCCAGCAGAGACCGTACAGGGAAAAAAGGGTGTCGATGGCCGCTTTTCTTATCATGTCGCTGTGTTGAATCCTCCGGTTTTTTCGGGTGGGCTTCGGATGCCGATGGTCGAAGGGATATTAGGAGAAGGGAAAAAACCTGTCAACATGAAACAGGCGGTGCCATCATGGGCATGGAACATACCATCGGGATCGCTATCGGTATCGCTATCGCAATCGAAATGTTCTGACTATCGAACCCGATACCGATACCGATAGCGACTGGAATAGCCATGTTGTTCTGGATCTTCGATGGGGTTGCCCGGCCGGGGTTGTGATACTTATTGCATGCCCGCCGTTAATCTGATAAGAAAGGCGATATTTTTTTCAGAACAACCCTTTAATTTTAAAAGGAAAACAAATATGGCGATCGCAAAGGAGCTTCTGGATATTCTGGCCTGTCCCAAATGCAAGAAAAGTGTGGGGCTGAACAAAGAGGGCGACGGCCTGGTCTGCAACAGCTGCCGTCTTGTTTTTGAAATCCGGGACGACATCCCCATCATGCTGGTGGACGAAGCCAAACCCCTGAAGGACTGATGGGGAGAAAGCCGAGGCTCTATGAGCATTCCAAGGTCTCCTGATCCGGCCAGGCTGGTTGTCGGCGTCTACACACCGGACATGCGCCTGTTCGATCCCGTTCTCGAGGAGCTGAAGTCCCTCTACGGGGCTGTGGATACCGTGAGCGGCTGGATGGCCTTTGGCCGGACCGACTACTACGAAAAGGAGATGGGCGGCCCCCTGTACCGGCGGATGGTGTCCTTTGAAACCCTGATCGGGCAGGACGACCTGGCGGACATCAAGCTGGCCACCAACGCCATCGAGGCGAGGTACACCGTCGACGGAAAACGGACGGTCAACATCGATCCGGGGTACATGCTGCTGTCACGGTTCATTCTGGCCACGGGCAAAGAATTTTCCCACCGGATTTACATCGGCAAGGGGATTTACGCTGACCTGACCCTGATCTACAGCCGGCAGGGGTTCAAGACCCTTCCCTGGACCTATCCCGACTACACGGAACCGGAGATGATGGCCTATCTTCTTGAGGTGAGAAACAGATACGCGGCCGATTTAAAGGCCATGGAACATAGAAAGTCACACGAGGTATTATGATCAAGAGCATGACCGCCTACGCAAAGGCGGAGATCGCCGAAAACGCCATTGGCGTGATGGCGGAGATACGGACCCTGAACAGCCGGCAGCTGGATTTCCAGATCCGGGTGCCCCACGGCTACGGTCCCATGGAAGAGAAAGTCAAGGAAACGATCAACCGGAAAATCTCCCGGGGACGGATCGAGGTCCGGGTGTTTGTCACCGACACGTCCGAAGAATCGGCCTCCTACGAGGTGAACCTTCCCAAAGCCAGGGCCTACCACAGGGCGCTCCGGGAACTTTCGGAAACACTGGGGCTCCAGGGAGATATCCCTCTTCAGCTTTTCACCGGCGCCCAGGGCATCGTCTCAGCGGCTGAGGCGGACGTGGATCTGGACAGCCGCTGGGGCCTGGTCGAACGGTGCCTCGAGGAGAGCCTGTCCCAACTCGATCTGATGCGGACCACGGAAGGAAATTACCTGAAAAAGGATTTCGAGGAACGTCTCGCTTTCATCGATTCGGCGGTGGAGCGGATCGCTTCGGAATGCGCCGACCTGGTTCCCCAGTACCAGAAAAAGCTGGCCGACAGGATACGGAATCTCACCGACGGCATCGTGGAGCTGGACCAGGCCCGAATCGCCCAGGAAGCCGCCGTGCTGGCGGACCGCAGCGACATTTCCGAAGAAATCGTCCGGGCCCGCAGCCATGTGCTCCAGTTCAGGAGCATCATGGACAGCGCCGAGCCCGGAGGCCGGAAACTCAACTTCCTGCTCCAGGAGTTCAACCGGGAATTCAACACCATGGGTTCCAAGGTGGGAAACGCGGCCATCGCCCACCTGATCGTGGACGTGAAGTCCGAACTGGAGCGCCTCAGGGAACAGGTTCAGAACGTGGAATGACGTTGGTGTTTAGCTGTTTAGGGTTGTAGGGTGCTTGGATGCTATGGCACTTGCAATGAAATTCACTCGTTGGTCTTCTGCACGGCTAAAAAACGAAACAGCTAAAAGACTAAAAAACTATAAGGGCACCTTCAATGGATCAGCAGAAATTATTGAACATCGGTTTCGGCAGCAGCGTGGTGGCGGCCCGGGTGGTGGCCATCGTGTCCCCCAACTCGGCCCCCATGAAGCGACTGAAAGACGACGCCAAAGAGCAGAAAAGGCTGGTGGACGCGACCCATGGCCGGAAAACCCGCTCGATCATCGTCCTGGACAGCAACCATGTGGTGCTGTCGGCCATTCAGTCGGAAACCGTGTCCCAGCGTTTCGCGGCCCTGGGTGACAGCGAACCGTCCGGCAAGGAGTGAGACCTGTGGAAGAAAAAACAGTGAAAAAAGGACGGCTGTTCGTGGTGTCCGCCCCGTCGGGAACGGGCAAGACCACCCTGTGCCACCTTCTGATGGACGAGTTCAAAACCCTGTCCTATTCCGTGTCCCTCACCACCCGGAAACCCAGGGAAGGTGAGGTCCACGGCAAAGATTACCACTTCGTGAGCGTGCCCGAGTTCGAACGGATGATCGAGGCCGGCGAACTGGTGGAATGGGCCAACGTCCACGGCAACTACTACGGCACGTCCCTCACCTTTATCCGGGAGAGCCTGGACCGGGGTCGGGATATTCTCCTCGATATCGACGTCCAGGGCGCGGCCAGCATTCGTGCGGCCTACCCGGAAGCCGTGACGATTTTCATCATGCCCCCGTCCATGGAGGCCCTTCGGGAACGACTTGAAAAACGGGGAACCGACAGCCCCGAGGTGATCGAAACACGGATCAAAAACGCCGTCGCGGAAATTGCTCACAAGGACCTGTACACCCACGTGATCGTGAACGACCGGCTGGACATCGCGAAACAGCAGTTGTTCGACCTGGTCCGCGACGGAGGTTTAAAGAGGGCTTATTGATTTGACCTTGCCATGTCAGTCAAAAGTCTTCAACCATGTCATTCCGGGCGGCTACCACATGACGTGGTGCTGGAGACAGCGATGGACCCTGCGGAACGACTGAGCTTGAAATCCGAAGCCGACCCGGAATCCACGCCGGCATGGGCAACAGTTCTCGAATAATCATGGGTCACACCTCTCACGGGAATGGATTCCGGGTCGGCTTTGAGTATCGGGTAAAGTCACAGACCAAGCGGTGCAGATCGGACAAACTTCGATGGTGTGCCTGCTGCCGCCCGGAATGACAAGCACGGGAGTTGCAGGGGCAAATGGCAAGTCATGTTCACTAAGCAATGATATCATCAGCATGCTTAGGCCGGTGAATAGTTCGGGTTTATTCATCGAACGAACGATCTGCCTGATTATATTTAATAAATAGGATGAACACATGAATCAGTCGAGAAAACCCCAGCGGGGCAAAGACCCTCAGAGAACGGGGAAAACCCTGTCCTCGGAAGTCCTTTACGGACTGAACCCGGTGATGGAAACCCTGCGGGCCGGAAGGCGGCGTATCTTCGAGCTGTTCGTTCCAGAAGACCGCCTGTCCGAAAGGATCGCTCATCTGGTGGCCGAGGCGGAAAACCTGGGGGTGACCATCACCCGGACCGCGCCCTCCCATATCGGCAAGCTCAGCGGCACGGAGTTTCACCAGAACGTGGCGGCCAGGGTCAGTCCTTACCCCTTTGTTGAACTTGCAGATGTGCTGGGAAGGCCGAACACCGACAGAGCCCCATTTTTTCTGATTCTCGACGGGGTGGAAGACCCCATGAACCTGGGCGCCCTGGCCAGAACGGCCCTTGGGGCCGGGGTGGACGCCCTGTTCATCCCAAAGGACCGGGCCGCCATGCCCACGCCAACGGCGGTGAAAGCCTCGGCAGGGGCTTTGGAGCACCTGCCCGTGGTTCTTGCCACCAACCTCAACCACCTGATCCGGGACCTCAAAAAGGAGGGGTTCTGGATCACGGGACTTGACGGGAACGCCCCGGGTTCATTATATCAGTGTGATTTTACGACAGCCCTGGCCCTGGTCATCGGCGGAGAAGGCCGGGGGGTGAGGGATCTGGTGGGCAAAAGCTGCGACCATCTGGTGTTTATTCCCCAAGAGGGACCGGTGAACTCCCTGAACGCCTCGGTGGCCGGGGCGATCGCCATGTACGAGGTGGTCAGGCAGCGTTACGGACGATAACACGGCGGGCGTTTCTGCCCGTGACACATTTTTCTTGAAAGGATGAAGACATGAGCAACGGACACAAGATCACGATCAACAGCGACGGAAGCCTCAACGTTCCCAACGACCCCATCATTCCCTACATCGAGGGCGACGGAACAGGTCCGGACATCTGGCGGGCCAGCCGGATGGTCATCGACGGCGCCGTAAAGGCGGCTTACGGCGACACCCGGAAAATCGAATGGATGGAACTCCTCGTGGGCGAGAAGGGTTTCGAACAGAAAGGGGAGTGGCTTTCGGATGAGGCCCTGGCCGCCATGCAGGACTACGTGGTGTCTATCAAAGGCCCCCTCACCACGCCGGTGGGCAAGGGGATCCGCAGCCTGAACGTCACCATCCGCCAGAAGCTGGACCTTTACGCCTGCGTCCGTCCGGTGCGCTACATCGACCCCGTTCCCAGCCCCATGAAAGCCCCTGAAAAGGTCAACATGGTGATTTTCCGTGAAAACACCGAGGACGTGTACGCCGGCATCGAGTACGAGGCCGGAAGCCCCGAATCGGAAAAAGTGGCGGCTTTCCTCAGAAACGAGCTGGGAGCCGACCTTCCGGAGCAACCCGGCATCGGCATCAAACCCATGAGCGCCGCCAACACCAAACGCCTGGTGGCCAGCGCCATCCGCTACGCCATCGACAACAAGGCCCCCAGCGTCACCCTGATGCACAAGGGCAACATCATGAAGTACACCGAAGGCGCGTTCAGGAAATGGGGCTACGAGGTGGCCAAAGAGCTGTTCCCCAACGAAACCATCACCGAGGACGAACTCTGGGAGAAATACGACGGCAAGGCCCCGGAAGGAAAAGTGGTGATCAAGGACAGGATTTCCGACATGCTGTTCCAGCAGGTGCTGCTGCGTCCTGACGAATACAGCGTCATCGCCTGCCCCAACCTGAACGGCGACTATATGTCCGACGCCCTGGCGGCCCAGGTGGGCGGTCTCGGCATCGCTCCCGGCGCCAACATCGGGGACACCTGCGCCGTGTTCGAAGCCACCCACGGAACAGCCCCCAAATACGCGAACCTGGACAAGGTGAACCCCACGTCCCTGATCCTTTCCGGGGCCATGATGCTCGAGTACATGGGCTGGAAAGAGGCCCACGACAAGATCATCGAAGCGGTCCAGAAAACCATCCAGAGCGGCGTGGTGACTTACGATCTGGCCCGCCAGATGGAAGGGGCCAGGGAAGTGAAATGCTCCGAATACGCCAAGGCGGTTGTGGACGCCATGGGGGTTGCCGCCTAAGCCATGGGAACCATGAGCCGATTCGATCCGATGATCCTTTTGCTGAAAAAGACGGCCCGGTCCTTTCGTGACGCGGTGTTTCCACCGCGTTGCCTGGCCTGCCGGTCGTTTTTTGTCCGGAGTGATCATGAGATCCGAGAGGCCGCTGCGTCAGAGGGAACAGGCGTGGACGCCATCCGCCAGGGCCTGTCGCCCTTTCTCTGCGACGAGTGTCTGGCCGGGGTGAAGGCCGTGGAAAGCCCCCTGTGTCCCCGCTGCGGCATGATGTTCCGGGAACGGGTGTCCGACGACCATCTCTGCGGAACCTGTCTGACCGAACCGGGACGATTGTCCATGGCGCGGGCCTTCGGGGTTTACGAACGGTCTCTGATGCAGGTGATCCGGGCGTTCAAGTACCGGGGGAAGGTCCAGCTGGCCAGACCCCTGGGAAGGCTTTTGTTCCAGGTCTACCAAACCTGTTACGGCACAGGACAGGGCCCGGACCTTATCCTGCCGGTGCCCCTCCACAAACGGAGGTTCAGGCAAAGGGGTTTCAACCAGGCCTTTCTCATGCTGAAAGAGTGGCCGGGTCGTCTGGATCACGGCCAGCACGACCAGACGCCCCGGATCGTCCGGGACGGACTCTTGAGGACACGGAAAACAAAACCCCAGGCCGGACTCGACAAAAAAAGCCGGAAGACCAACATCAAAGGGGCCTTCGCCCTGTCTTCCGGCTGTGACGTGAAGGGACGGCATGTGCTTCTCGTGGACGACGTGTACACCACCGGGGCCACGGCCGACGAGTGCGCCCGGGTTCTTTTGGGCGGAGGAGCGTCCCGGGTGGATATCCTTACCGTGGCCCGGGCGTTGTAGTCGTCTGGTTAAAAAAAATTCAACGCCTCCGGCGGCCCTCCCGGGAGGCCGGCTTCCGCGCTTTCGCGAGGACAAGCTTTAAAAGCTGGGCAAACAGGTTTTTTTGATGGGAAGGGCAAGATGGCCATATCAATAAAAAACAATATCGTGAAAGCCGCCGTGCTTCAGTTCGATGTGACGCTTGGCCATATCCCCGCCAACATGGAGAAAGTGGAGCAGGGGGTGCGCCGTCTGGCCGAAGCCGGGGCGGATCTGGTGGTCCTGCCCGAGATGTGGTCCTGCGGTTTCGACTACGAACGCCTGGAGGGCCATGCCGCTGAAAGTCCGGCGGTCCTCGAACGTCTGGGAAAGCTGGCCTCGCTCTGTGGTGTGAACGTGGCCGGGTCCCTTCCCCGTGAGACGGAAAAAGGCATCGCCAACAGTCTGGTGCTGCTGGACCGGAACGGACAGGTGACGGAGAGTTACGACAAGATCCATTTGTTTTCACCGGGCGACGAGCACCGGCACTTTGCCGGAGGCGGGAGAGCCGGCCTCTGCGACACGGACCTGGGCCGGATCGGGCTGATGATCTGCTACGACCTGAGGTTCCCCGAACTCTGCCGGACCCTGGCCCTGGCCGGTGCGGAGATCATCGTCATCGCGGCCCAGTGGCCCCTGGCCAGGAAAGTTCACTGGGAAACCCTGATCCGTGCCCGGGCCATCGAGAACCAGGTGTTCGTCATCGCCGCCAACCGCTGCGGCTCTGACCCGAAACTGAATTACGCGGGGCACTCGGCCATTGTGGGGCCCTGGGGAGAAACCCTGGCCCAGGCCGGAAGTGACGAAACCGATTTGCTGGCCGACCTGGATCTGTCTGACGTGGAGCAGGTGAGGACGGCCATTCCCTGTTACGCGGACCGGCGGCCCGGGGTTTACGGAAAAGACCTATGATCGAAAGAAAAGAGTCGGGCCTCCATTACTTCGAGTTTTCCCATTTCAGGGAGCACCCGGCTGTGGTCCACGGGCTTTTTTCCCGCCGGGGCGGGACCAGCCAGGGGCCTTTTGAGAGCCTGGACATGGGGCAGGGCACCAGCGACCCCGACGAGACGGTGCGCCGGAACAGGCGGATGCTGGCGGAAGAGCTGAACGTCCCGCGGGTTCTCAGTCTGAAACAGGTCCACGGGGACACGGTGCTCTGCTGGGACAGGGACCGGGCCCCCGATTCTCCCCCTGAGGCCGACGCGGTGGTCACCGACAGGAAGGGTGTGCTTCTGATGATCCGCACAGCCGACTGTCAGGCGGTTCTCCTTTTAGACCCGGTGAAACAGGTGGTGGCCAACATCCACTCGGGCTGGCGGGGCAGTGTGGCCAACATCATCGGGAAAACCCTGGATGTGATGGCGGACCGTTACGGCTGCGACCCGGCAGACATCCTGGCGGGCATCGGCCCGTCCCTGGGCCCCTGCTGCGCCGAATTCGTGAACTACGAATCGGAGCTTCCCCCGGAGTTCTGGCCGTACAGAGACAAGCACCGCCATTTCGATTTCTGGCAGATCAGCCGGAACCAGCTGGAATCGGCCGGGGTCAAGCCCGAATCCATCCGGGTGAGCGGCTGGTGCACCGCCTGCCCGGACAACAAAGATTTGTTTTTTTCCTACAGACGGGATAAGCTCACCGGACGTCTGGCCAATGTGATCGGCCTGCGGGATTGAATAAAAAAGAGAAACACGCCGAACTGGCGATTAAAGAAAAAGAAACGGAACAAAGGATATGCCACAGGAAAACGCGAAGGTATTATGGAACAGGCCGGTCAGCAGCAACACCATGCACATGGGGCTTTACAGCCCGAATGCCTGCAAAGACGTGGTCCCCGGACAGTTTGTCATGGTCAGGACCGGTTCTACGGTGGACCCTTTGCTCCGGCGGCCCTTTTCCATTCATCAGGCCATCGTGGAAAACGGTGTGATCACCGGAATCGAGCTGCTGTACAAGGTGGTGGGTCCGGTGACCTCCCGCTTGGCCGCCCTTGCGGAAGGCGACGAGCTGAACCTGGTGGCCCCCCTGGGTCAGGGGTTCAGGCTGCCCGGCCTCCTTTCGGACGTGATGCTGGTGGGCGGAGGCATCGGCGTGGCTCCTTTGATGTACCTGGGCTCCTGGCTGGTGGAAAAGGGCATCGCCCCCTCGGCCATCCGGGTGCTGATCGGCGGCCGGAATCAAGATGACGTTCTGTGCCAGGACCGTTTCAGGGACATGGGCATGGAGGTTCTCGTGAGCACCGACGACGGCAGTCTGGGGGAAAAAGGCCGTGTCACCGAAACCATGGAACGGGTTATGGCCGGGCGCAAACCCGAGATGGTCTACACCTGCGGTCCACACCCCATGCTCCACGCCGTGGCCCATCTCTGTGAAACCATGGATGTGGCCTGCCAGGTGTCCGTGGAAACCCTCATGGCCTGCGGCGTCTGCGCCTGTCTGGGCTGCGCCGTGGAAAAACGTGAGGACGACGGCTCGTACATGCACGTATGCAAGAACGGGCCGGTCTTTGATGCACGGGATCTGGCCTGGAAATAAGATGGCGTCGTAAAAAAGCCCGATTCCTGCGTTGCGCTTCATCCCTCGTCACTGCGGCGTACCTTAGTACGCCTCATTCCTCGGGATTCGCGACGCCTTGGACTCGAACTTTTTTACATAGCCATCCATATGATGACTTTATCCGGGTTCATCAAATAGAAACCTCTGAACGAAACGGTAAAAACAGCGAAGTATGCCCATTGAACTGACAGCGAAAGTCCGGGCCGCGGGCTGAGCGGCGAAAATCGATCCGGGGGTCCTGGAGAGAATCGTCAGCGGTCTTCATGTGAGGCGTCACCCCGATCTCCTCGTGGGGATCGATGCGCCCGACGACGCCGGGGTGTTCAGAATTTCGGAAGACATCGCCCTGGTCCAGACCCTGGACTTTCTCACCCCCGTGGTCGACTGCCCTTTTGATTTTGGAAAGATCGCCGCGGCCAACAGCCTGTCCGATGTGTACGCCATGGGCGGCGTTCCCCTGACCGCCATGAACATTGTCTGCTTTTCCGTGGACGAGTTCCCCGAAGACGTGCTCCGGGAAACCCTGGCAGGGGGCCTTGAAAAGATCCACGAGGCCGGAGCCGTTCTGGTGGGCGGGCACAGCGTGGACGACCGGGAGTTCAAATACGGTCTTTCCGTCACAGGCCGTGTTCACCCGGACCGGATTCTGAGAAACGGTGGCGCCATGGCCGGTGATGTTCTGGTGCTGACCAAACCCTTGGGCACCGGGGTGCTGTCAACGGCGGTGAAGGGGAAATTCGCCGACGAGGAAGCGACGAGACTTCTGGTGGAAACGGCCGGAACCCTGAACAGAAAGGCCGCGGAAATCATGTTGCGCTACCATCCCAGGGCCTGCACTGATATTACGGGCTTCGGGCTCGCGGGTCATGCCCTGGAAATGGCCGCCAACGGGAAAAACCTCATTCGTCTCGACAGCAGAGACATTCCTGTTCTCGGCAAGGCCAGGGAATACGCGGCCATGGGCCTTCTTCCGGCAGGCTGCTACAAAAACCGTGCATTTTGTGAAAAAAAACTCGGGATATCCAAAGACGCGGACCCGTCGGCCGTGGACCTGATGTTCGATCCCCAGACTTCCGGGGGTCTGCTGATCGCCCTTCCTGCCAATGAGGCAAGGGACTGTGTCCAGGCGATGAACGATGAAGGCGTCCATGCCGTGGTGGTGGGCGAGTGCGCCGGAGATGACCCGTGCGGCCGGGTGGAGATCCTGTGACCGGCAGGTATTGAAATAAATATCGGGGTCGCTGTCGGAACGTTCCGGATATCGAACCCGACAGAGATACCGAAACCGATAGTTATGGTTCATGCCAATGATAAAGAACCGTTCAACAGGGCTATCGCATGTATGATTGGCAAGGATCTGAACTATCGGCCGTACGTCATCAAAAAGGGGGGGACCTGCCCCTTCGGGTCTGCGTAGTTCCCCGGGTTCCCGCCATTGTCATTCCGGGCGGCGCTGTTTTTTTGGTCGATCATGTTTTACGGGATATCCCAAATGTGATCGCCTCCCGTAACGTAGGCCGACCCGGAATCCATGCCCGCAAGCAAGAAAGGGGGGGGGCATGAATTTCCGGAAACGGATGCCCATGCCGGCGTGGATTCCGGGTCGGCTTCGTTTTACGAACTTTATCGTTTTGCCAAATCCTGACATATTTCAATCTCTCCGGCCTATCGGAGACCGCCCGGAATGACAAGGTTGGGAGCTGCGGCTCAACATGTCATGTCGGTAAAATTCTTACATGCGATTGCCCTGACCGTTCAGGATTAAACATTGACTTGATCCAAATCCTGTGTTAGGTGCTTTTCTTTAAATAATTCGGTTTTTCAATGTGTTTTCTTCAAGACCCAGAACCAGGTACAGGACAGGATGAAACGAGAGACGGTACGGGCGGTGAAAGACCTGGCCTACTACAGCAGTCTCGGCCTTCAGGTGGCCCTGTCGATTTTTATCGGCCTTTTTTTCGGTCTCTGGCTTGACGGAAAATGGGATACCCGGCCCTGGATGACCTTGGTGTTCCTGGCCTTCGGCATCGCGGCGGGCTTCAAGAACATCTGGCTGGCCCTGAAGAAAAGCCGGAAAATGTAAAGGACACGAAACCATGAATGTTCAGCAGAGGATCCTCGATTTCGTCACACGCTGCAACTGGTTTCTTTTTCTGGTGGGAGGCGCCCTGGCCCTGATCAACATGCCCCTTCTTTTTGCCGCGGGCTTTGTGGCGGGCGGAATCATCGTGACGGTGAACTTCCACCTTCTGGCCCGGACCCTGAAACGGTCCTTTGTTCCGGGACATCTCTCGTCCAGGAACGTGGTGCTGGCCAAGTATTACATCCGCTTTTTTTTCAGCGGTCTGATAATTTTTTTTCTGATTTCGAGGCATGTCGTTGACCCGATAGGGCTTTTGCTCGGGTTGTCGATCGTGGTCGCCAGCATCACGGCCGCCACGGTGCGTGAACTAACGAAACACATTTTCAGGGAGGCAGTTGAGGGATGACACATCCGTTTATGTTTCTGGTCGATCTATTTGATGTCAATGGTGCCCTGTACCATTACGCCCATTTGTACAAACAGGTTCCCTACACCTGGCTGATCATGATCGTTCTGATCACCCTGGGCGCCATCGCCGCGAGGAAACCCACCCTGGTTCCCTCCAAAGGCCAGAACGTTTTCGAGCTTCTGATCTCGGGCATCGAGGATTTCATGGTGGACATCACCGGTGAAGAGGGCCGCTGGTTCCTGCCCCTGGCCGCCACCATCTTCATCTTCATCTTCGCCAGCAACCTGTCCGGCCTGATCCCCGGGTTCTTCCCCCCCACGGCCAGCATCAACACCAACCTGGGCTGCGCCCTGGTGGTCTTCTGCTTCACCCATTACCTGGGCGTGAAACACCACGGCGCCCATTACGTGAAACACTTCATGGGTCCGGTATGGTGGATGTCCCCCCTGATCATGCCCATTGAAATCATCGGCCATCTCGCACGTGTCCTGTCCCTGACCTTCAGGCTTTTCGGGAACATGGCCGGTCACGAACTGGTTCTCATGATTCTTTTCATGCTGGCCGGTCTGTACTTCGCCCCGCTGCCCATCATGGCGCTGGGTATTTTCGTCGCCTTTGTTCAGGCGTTCGTGTTCTTCCTTCTGTCGATCATCTATTTCTCCGGGTCCATCGAGCACGCTCACTAAACCCGGGAAAACATATGACGTTGTACGTGTTATGTCGGCTTTAGAAAATATGGGAAATTGGAAGAAGCCGGGAATCTAACTTACATTCTTTAAGGAGAAGTGAAAATGGAAGCATTACAGTTTTTCGTGGTCAGTTCGTTCGCAGCAGCCCTCGCCATCGCCATCGCCGCTTTCGGTTGCGGTCTTGCCCAGGGTATGGGTCTCAAGGCAGCCGTTGAAGGCATCGCCAGAAACCCCGAGTCTTCCGGTAAAGTTACGGTGACCATGCTGATCGGTCTCGCCATGATCGAATCTCTTTGTATCTATGCTCTGGTTGTTGCTCTGATTCTCATCTACGCGCATCCCCAGGCAGCCCAGATCGCAGAACTTCTGAAATAAGGCTCGAAAGGGTCCGGCCGTCTTCCGGACGGTTCGGAAGCCTGTAGGCCAGACGATTGAAAAGGGGGTGTATCCGCTACGGGTACACCCTTTTTTGTTGTAAAAAAAGGGTCTTGACCCTTTGAGGCGAGGCGATTATAGTAGCCCAGTCATTTTTTCGTTTCCAGCCAGGGTGCCCCTGATGCCAAAGGTTCCGGCACGGGCTGGACCTAACGCCCAGATCCGGTGTTCTGCACGTGTCGACACGCGTAACGGCTTATCTATCCGGGAGGATTTGCCATGCCCAACCTGACCCTGATGTTCGAAAACAAGCTGATCGACCAGTACGCCCTGGAAGCCGGTCAACCCCTGACCATCGGCCGCAGGGAAACCAACCACATCGTGATCAACAATCTGGCCGTGTCCTCGAACCACGCCCGGGTGGAAAACAGGGACGACGGGGTGTTCATCACAGACCTGGACAGCAAGAACGGGACCTTTGTCAACGGCAACACCGTCACCACCTGCCAGCTGAACGACGGTGACGAGATCATCATCGGGAAACACCGTCTTTTCTATTCGGATTCCGTGGGCGGCAAGCTTGTCTCACCCAGTGCGGCCCCGGCGGCTCCATCTGCCCTTGACGCCACCATGGTCCTCGACACCACCCGTCACCGGGACATGATTTCCAATATCCTGGCCGGCAAGAAAAAAACGGAAGAGGCCGCCAGGAAAGCTCCGATTCCCGTCCTGCTCTACATGAAAGGCGGGGAGGGTAAAGTGGTGCTTAAAGGCAAATTCACCCGCATCGGCAAGGACCCGGGCAACGATATCGTGGCCAAGGGGTTTTTCGTGGCCGACCGGGCCGCCACGGTGACCAAGAGGGGCGACGGGTACTATATCTCCCATGTGAAAGGCTGGGCCAAGACCTGTGTGAACGGGGAAAAGGTCCGGGGTGTCAGGAAGCTGGAACATGCCGACGTGATTTCCCTGGGAAGTGTCAAGTTGAAATTTCTCTCCAAGCCCAAGAAAAATTCCTGACCGTCCGACGTTTCAGGACTTTCCGAGAACCTGGCGCAGAAAACGGCCGGTATGGGACCCGGATGTGTCAGCCACCTGCTCCGGCGTTCCTTCCGCCACGATAGTTCCCCCCTCGTCTCCGCCTTCGGGGCCGATGTCGACGATGTGGTCGGCGCATTTGATCACGTCCAGGTGGTGTTCGATGACCACCACCGTACTGCCCGAATCCACCAGCCTGTTCAGAACCTGGAGAAGTTTCCGGATATCTTCCGTATGGAGGCCCGTGGTGGGCTCGTCCAGGATGTAGACGGTTTTGTCCGTGCCGGTCCTGGCCAGCTCCCGGGCCAGCTTGATGCGCTGGGCCTCGCCGCCGGAAAGGGTGGTGGCCGGCTGGCCGATCTTGATATAGTCCAGCCCCACGTCCATCAGGGTCACCAGTTTGTCCCGGATGCTCTTGATCGGGGAGAAAAAGGGCAGGGCCTCTCCCACGGTCATGTCAAGCACGTCGGCAATGGTTTTCCCCTTGTACCGGACTTCCAGGGTTTCTCTGTTGTAGCGCCGCCCGTGGCAGACATCGCAGGGGACGTACACATCGGGGAGAAACTGCATTTCGATCCGGATGATCCCGTCCCCCGAACAGGCCTCGCAGCGGCCGCCTTTGGCGTTGAAACTGAACCGTCCGGGCTGGTATCCCCTGGCCCTGGCATCGGGTGTTTTAGCGAACAGTTCCCGGATGAAACCGAACATGCCGGTGTAGGTGGCCGGATTGGAACGGGGCGTACGCCCGATGGGTGACTGGTCAATGTCGATCACCGTGTTCACAAGGTCCATGCCCGTGATGCGGTCGTGGGCCCCCGACTGGATTCTGGAACGCCTGATGTGCTGGGAGAGGGCTTTGTACAGGGTCATGAGCACCAGGGTGGATTTCCCCGATCCGGAAACGCCGGTGACACAGGTCAGGCAGCCCAAGGGGAAGGAGGCGTCGATGGATTTCAGGTTGTTCTCCCGGGCTCCGTGGATCGTGATGCTCCCCCGGGTGTGCGGTCTGCGCGTTTCAGGCAGGGGGATGGTCCGCCGTCCGGAAAGATAGGCCCCGGTGAGGGAAAGTCCGTGGTCGAGCAACTCCGACGGTTTCCCTGAAAAGACCACCTCGCCCCCTTCGATTCCCGCCCCCGGCCCCATGTCCACCACATGATCGGCCGCAAGAATGGTTTCCGGGTCGTGTTCGACCACCAGGACCGTGTTGCCCAGGTCCCGGATCTGTTTCAGGGTTGCCAGCAGCCGTTCGTTGTCCCGCTGGTGAAGGCCGATGCTGGGTTCGTCCAGGACGTAGAGGACGCCGGTAAGCCGGGAACCGATCTGGGTGGCCAGCCGGATGCGCTGGTTTTCCCCGCCGGACAGGCTTTCAGCCGGCCGGTTCAGGGTCAGGTAACGCAGGCCCACGTTTTCCAGGAACTGAAGGCGGTTCCGGATTTCCAGAAGGACCGGGCTGGCAATGGCCCCTGTCCGCCCCTTGAGATCGAGTTCCTCCATCCAGTGTCTTGCCTCGGTGATGGTAAGAGCCGTGTATTCGGGCAGGGTGAGGTTTCCCACTCTCACGGACCGCGACGCCGGATTGAGACGGGTCCCCATGCAAAGACGGCAGGGCCTGTGGGCCATGTACTGGCGCATTTCCTCCCGGGATCTGGCCCCTTCTTCGGCCAGCCGTTTCTTCAGTCCCGGGATCACGCCTTCGTAAACCTTTTTATAGGAGACCCTTCGGCCGTCCTTTTCAAAATAAAAGGGGATTTCCTCGGAGTCCGATCCGTAGAGCAGGAGATCCCTGAACGCGCGGGGGAGGTCCCGGAAAGGGGCGTTCAGGCTGACCCCTCCAAAGGTGGCCAGGGCGTCCATAAATTCGTAGAACTGGACCGACTCTCGGCCTGCCCAGGGAAGAATGGCCCCTTCCCGGAGGCTCAGGCCCGGGTTGGGTACGATGAGTTCCGGGTCGAAATCCGTGGTGACCCCCAGGCCTTCGCACTCGGGACAGGCACCCTGGTGGGAGTTGAAAGAAAAGCTGGCCGGGGTGAACGGCGGGTAACCGATGCCGCAGTCCGGGCACAGGGCTTTTTCGGAAAAAACCAGATCGTAACCCTCGCCTGCTTCAGGGTCTGGAAGGACCGACACAAAGCTCACCCCGCCGCTTTGGGCCAGGGCCAGTTCCAGGGAGTCGGCCAGGCGGTTTCTCACCCCGTCCTTGACGACCAGACGGTCGATGACCACGTCCACGTTCGGGCTGGCGCTTAAGGCCATGGGGTCCGGAATCTCGTCGATTTCCAAGGCGCGGCCGTCGATGCGCAGACGGGTAAACCCGTCTTTCCTGAGTTTTTTCAAAAGACGGTCCGGGGTCTCGTCGGTTTTGGGGCGCAAGGGGGAAAGGATCATGATCCGGCTGCCCGGGGGCAGGGCCAGAACCTGGTCGATGATCTGGTCCAGGCTCCGGGATATGATCTCACGTCCGCACTGGTGACAGTAAGGTGTTCCGGCCCGGGCGTAGAGCAGGCGCAAAAAATCGTAGATTTCCGTCACCGTGCCCACGGTGGACCGGGGGTTGTGGCTGACGGTTTTCTGCTCGATGGCGATGGCCGGGCTAAGGCCGATGATGGCGTCCACATCGGGCTTTTCCACACGGCCCAGGAACTGCCGGGCGTAGGTGGACAAGGATTCCACGTAGCGCCGGCGGCCTTCGGCGTAAAGGGTGTCAAAGGCCAGGGACGATTTGCCCGACCCGGAAAGGCCGGTGATCACCACCAGGGCGTTTCTGGGAAAGGCCACGTCGATGTTTTTCAGGTTGTGCTGCCTCGCCCCGTGGATTTCTATGTAGCCCGGACCGTTCATGCCTGTCAGCGTCCTTTTTCCTGGGAAGCCTGGAAGGCGGCCAGGCGGATGGCCTCGATCAGGCTGGAGGCATCGGCCAGGCCTTTGCCGGCGATGTCGTAAGCCGTGCCATGGTCCACCGAGGTCCGTATGATGGGAAGCCCCAAAGTGGTGTTGACCCCGTCCTTGAAATGGAGGAGCTTGAAGGGGATCAGGCCCTGGTCGTGGTACATGGACACCACCACGTCGTAGAGGCCCCGGGCCGCGTGGACATAGACCGTGTCCGGGGGATGGGGGCCGCTGACCTCGAATCCCTCGTTTTGGACCTGCTCGATGGCCGGGAGGATGAGGGTTTTTTCCTGGTCGCCGAAAAGGCCTTCCTCCCCCGCGTGGGGGTTCAGGGCCGCCACGGCGATGCGGGGCCGTGTAAGGCCGAAGCGCCGGACCAGATCCCTGCCCGTGACCCGGATGGTGTCCACGATCTTTTTCGTGGTGATGGCGGAGGGCACCTGATCAAGGGCGATGTGGATGGTCACGAGAACCACGGAAAGGGTTCTGCCGCTCATCATCATGACAAAACGCGTCGTGTTGGAACGGGCGGCGATCATTTCCGTATGCCCGTGGAATTCCGATCCGGCCTTCTTCATCGCCAGCTTGTGGATGGGACAGGTCACCATGGCGTCGATTTTGCCCTCAAGGGCCAGATCGGCGGCCCGGGTGATACAGTCGATCATGGCCTGACCCGTTCGGACCGTGGGAGCCCCGTATTGAAGCTCTGAAGGGGCAAGGTCGGACAGGACGAGAAGGTCGGGACAGCCGGGATCGAAACGGCAGGCTGTGATATCGGTGACAGGGTTGAATGAGACGGTCCTGTTTCGTATGGCCGCCGCTTTTTTAAGGGCTTCCATGTCGCCGAGAACCACGGGTCGGCAGCAGGCATGGACCTGGGCCGAGGCCAGGGCCTCGATCAAAATTTCCGGGCCGATCCCCACGGGGTCTCCCATGGTGATGCCCAAAACAGGTAAGGATCGTGTCATGGTGTTTGTCCTTGTCGTTCCGTTTTGAATCGGCGCCCGATCTGGCGCCTGTCTGTGATTTTGAAAGCCGGATTATACCGGGAGTTTCAAAAAACTGAAACGAAAAATTCGGGAATAAAATGCGGCTGAAAGTTCAAATAACTGTTGACAAGCCATTAACCCCCCGGAAAGAAAAGACCATGTCACCCGCCTGTTTTTTGTCACCTGTTTTTGAGAAAAAACGAATAAAACGGAGAAAATCGAAGAAAACAAGAGTTCATCCGTCAGAGGCCCGTTTCAGGGTTTTCCGTGAATCCCCCTAAAAATACTTGCAAAATCAGCCGGGGAAAAATAGGTTGTATTTCGAAAAGGTTGTGGTTATCAGTTTTAGAAAAAGCCATAATATCAAGTGGATAACATGTTATGTCCTCTCAGTGGCGAAGCATTCAAAAAGTCAGATCTTCCGGGTTGACTCGGGTTCTTCTTTGTCCTAAAAAAGGGGTCACGTTGTTCGGGGGACGTGTCCAACCCTGAAATCCTGTAAAAAACCGCTGAGTTTCGACAATAAAGTACTAATTATTTTTTCATTTTTTTATTAACCTTTTCTAATCATCTTTATTAATTTTTGATGAGAGTGATGAGTTATGGAATCTGTCTGGACGAAAGTGAAATCTGCGATCAAGGAACAAATTCCAGGCCACAGTTTCCGGATGTGGATCGAACCCATCGGGTTCAGCCGGGCCGGTGACCGCCGGGTCGTGCTCAGCTGCCCCAACTATTTTTCAAAAAAGAGAATCGAAAACCAGTACAGCCAGCTGATCGTCGAAGAGATCAGGAAAATCTGCGGAACGGATCTTGACCTTGATCTCGAAGTCTGTACGAAGCCTGCGGGCACGGCCAGAGAGGCCCATCGGATCATCGTTCCGTCGAGCCAGGCCCTGCTGCCCCAGGTCGGTAACCCGATCATGCACAGCGGCCGGATGCTCCGGGACGACTACACCTTTGACGAGTTCGTGGTGGGAAGCAGCAACGATTTCGCCTATTCCGCGGCCCTGTCCCTGGCCATGGGGCAGCAGACCCGAAACAGCAGCCTTCTTTTGATGTCCGGCACGGGCATGGGCAAAAGCCATCTGTCCCAGGCCATCGGCCATTACATCACCAGGAAAAAACCGGCGGAACGGGTCTACTATATCACCGCCGAGGACTTCACCAACGAAATGATCGGCTCGCTTAAAAACGACACGTCCCAGCAGTTCAAGGAAAAGTACAGAAGCCGGTGTGACGTGCTCCTCCTCGAGGACATCCAGTTCCTGACCGGCAAGGAACGCACCCAGACCGAACTGGCCCTGACCCTGGACCACCTGTTCGAGTCGGGCAAGAAGATCATGTTCAGCAGCAGCTGTCTTCCCTCGGAAATTCCCAAGCTGAACGACCAGCTGAAATCCAGGTTTTCGTCCAGCATCATCTCCCATATCGACACCCCGGATTTCAGGACGCGGGTGAAGATCCTCAAGCGGAAAGCCGCCCGTGAAAACTGCCGGATTCCGGACCATATCATCGACTACCTGGCCGGAGAACTCACCGAGGACGTGAGGCAACTCGAAAGCGGTCTGGTGGGGGTCATCGCCAAGTCCAGCCTGCTCGGCGTGCCCATCGACCTGGAGCTCGCCGAAAGCGTGGTAAAGAACATCGCCGTTCGAAAGAAAGCCATCACCATCGACCTGATCAAGGAAACCGTGTCCCGGGAATACGGTATCACGGTGGGCGACATGGTGTCCAAGTCACGAAAGCAGAATGTGGTGAGGCCCCGGCAGGTGGCCATCTACCTTTCCAGGAAATACACGGACCAGACACTCCAGGCCATCGGCCGGAGTTTCAACCGGTATCACGCCACCGCCATGCACGCCGTGGGGTGCATTGAAAAAAGCATCCGGGAAGAAGTGGCGCTCAAGAAGCATATCGATTACATTTCAAGCAAGCTGGAAAAAGGGACCGTGAAATAAACAGGTGTGGAACAGATTCGTTGTTTGACAGGAGCGTTCAGCCATGGAAAAACCGGATTGTTGCAACAGGAAGAGCCAGGAAAATTTTGAAACCGCATTGAAAGACCTGGACAAGGTCAGTGAAATCGCCTTGAAACTGGGGGCCTACCCCCAGGACATATCACGCATGAGAGAGAGCGGCCTGAAAGAGCTGCGCCGGCATTTCCTTCATCGTCTGAATTAACCTCACGAAAAAACCGGCACGTGCGACCATGAACATCTCATCCTCCCTTTACAGGGAAATCCAGGCCGTCATTGGCAAAGATCATGTCACCCGGGAACCCGAGGACCTGGCCTGCTACGCCTACGATTCCATCACCAAAGGCTGCCTGCCCGACCTGGTGGTGTTCCCCGCCGATTCCTCCGAGGTCTCGCGCCTCATGGCCCTGGCCTTCCGGGAAAAGATCCCCGTGGTTCCCCGGGGCAGCGGTTCGGGCATGACCGGCGGTTCCCTGCCTGTCAAGGGGGGCATGGTGATGGTCATGACCCGCCTGAACCGGATCCTCGAGATCGACACCGACAACCTGGTCGCCCGTGTGGAGCCCGGGGTGATCACCGGGGATTTCCACAAAGCCGTGGAAGACAAAGGCCTGTTCTACCCGCCCGATCCCTCCAGTTCCGCCTTTTCCACCCTGGGCGGCAACGTGGCCGAATGCGCCGGAGGTCCCAGGGCCGTGAAGTACGGGGTGACTCGGGATTACGTGCTGGGGTTGACCGCTGTCCTGGCCGACGGCCGGATTATCCGGACCGGGGTGAGGACGGCCAAGGGCGTGGTGGGCTACGATCTCACCCGGCTGTTCACCGGCTCCGAAGGCACCCTGGCGGTGATCACCGAGATGACGGTGAAACTGCTTCCAAAGCCAGAAACCGTGAAAACCATGAGCGTGATGTTCGACAGCATGGAAAAGGCCGCCGAAACTGTGAGCCGGATCATGCGGAGCGGCATCGTTCCCCGAACCGTGGAGTACCTTGACAAGGGAGCCATCGCCTGCGCCCAGAGCTACGCGAAACTGGACATTCCCGAAGAAGTCAAGGCCCTTCTGATCATCGAGACCGACGGCAGGGAGGACGACGCCCGTTTCTGCATGGAGGGCCTGATGAAAATCTGCCGGGAAAACGGAGCCCTGATCCTTCGAACAGCGGAAAACCCAGAAGAGATCCAGCGCCTCTGGGCCGCCCGGAAAGCCGTGTCTCCCGCCCTCTACATGTTCGGGCCAAACAAGATCAACGAGGACATCGTGGTGCCCCGGAGCCGGATTCCCGACATGGTGCGGAAGATCGAAGAGCTGGAGCGGGAAACGGGTCTGACCATGGTGAGTTTCGGCCACGCCGGAGACGGAAACATCCATGTGAACGTGATGTACGACAGAAAAGACGACACCCAGCGCCAGAAAGCCGAACAGGCCGTGGAGGCGATTTTCGATCACACCCTGGCTCTGGGCGGCACCATCTCCGGCGAACACGGGGTGGGCACCACCAAGGCCCCCTACCTGTCCAAAGAACTGGGCCCCACCGAAATCGACATCATGAAAAAAATCAAGAATGCCCTGGACCCGGATCACATCTTGAATCCGGGGAAGATGTTCTGAAACGCCTTGTCACCGTCGAAGATCCCGCGTTGCTATGGGACAGACTGGCCAAGTGAAACTCGGTCTCCAGCCTTGGCGGCAGATGTCCATCGATTCCTGGAAGTTACGGAACTTGACAATGACATACAAAATATTGTATATGTGACCCATGGATCAGCCTAAGCCGATCGAGTTTTGTGGCAGTGCTCTTGATGATCTTCGTTCATTTCCAGTTCAGGTGCGACGGGAAGCCGGTTACCAACTCGATCAGGTGCAACGTGGCTTTGAGCCTGATGACTGGAAACCGATGCCAACAATTGGTCAAGGAGTTCGGGAAATCAGAATACGTGATGCTTTCGGCGCGTTTCGGGTCATTTATATTGCCAAGTTTGCCGAGGCTGTTTATGTGTTGCATTGCTTTCAGAAAAAGACCAATAAAACGAGCAAAGCCGACTTGAATCTGGCTCAGAAACGCTACCGTGAGTTAAAGAAGGAGTCGAACTTATGAATAATAAACAATTTACCAGCGTTTGGGATGCCATTGAGGACACTCCTGAGGAAGCTGGAAACATGAAGGTTCGGTCTGAGCTGATGATCGCTTTGAAAGAGCATATTTCCCGTTCCGGTCTGAGTCAGGCAGAGGCTGCAAAAGTGTTCGGAATCACCCAACCGAGGGTCTCAGATCTTATGCGCGGCAAAATCAACCTGTTTGGTATAGATACACTGATCAACATGGCAGCAGCTGCCGGCCTCCATGTTGAAGTCCGCATCTCGTCAGCTGCCTGATCAGACGTTTAAACTACCCCACGGGCAGATTTCTTGCGGGTCTGGCTTCAGACAGCCAATTCCATTTCGCTGAGTATGTATAGACCGACAGGAAACGTTTGATTGTTGCCGGCTCATTCAAAAGGAGATTGTGCTGATATGAACAAATTGAGTTTCTACAGCATCATTATCGTTCTTTATGTATTATGTTCAGGAGGTTGTGCAACATTAAGGACCGTTTCACATTATACGCTCGGAAGTCCAAAATTATACAGCGGCACCAGAATGGATTTGGATGCCATGAATCAAGGCCAGGATTATGTTACCAAAAAATATAACACGGAAGCACCTTCGCACCCTATGCTGGATCTCCCTTTCAGTTTTTTGTTCGATACCGTCATATTTTTCCCCGTAACACTCCCTGTCGCCGCGGGGGAAGCGATTTTTGACTGATTCACATCGTTGACCGCCCTGGTGCAGAACTCCCGCCCGTTTCCAGCCAACTCCTTTCGCATCGCAACCATTCGACGTTGGACGTTGGGAATTGAGCGTTGGACGTTTTATCCATCCAAAAGCCAGAACACTCCGAAACAAAACCGAATTCCGAACAGAAGCCCATTCACCATTCGATGTTGTGTGTTCAATGTTCGATGTTCATCCCCATTCATCGTTCATCACCCCAGCTCAAACAAACCCGCGCTTCATCTCCACCACCGACACCATCCCGCTACCCAGTGCTTTTTCCATCCACCCCACGGCATCGTGGGGCGACAGCTCCTGGCCGCAGGTGAAGATATCCACGGCGGCGTAGCCTTTTTCAGGCCAGGTGTGGATGGTGAGGTGGCTTTCGGCGATGATGGTGACCCCGGAGACCCCCTGGGGGCTGAACTGGTGGATGTGGGAGGAGATCACCGTGGCTCCCGCCTTTTGGGCCGCCTGTTCCATGGCGCTCTGGATCAGGGCCGGGTCGTCCAGGGCTGCCGGATCGCAGTTGTAGTACTCCACCAGAATGTGGCGGCCCAGCGGGGAACGGGTGCTTTCCGGCATGGCGTCAGTCCTGAACCTTTCCGGTGGCGAGATAGGTCACGGACCGGGGGTCGATTTCCATGCCCGTGGACACGTCAAAGGACCCGTCGTCCCATTTTTCCACACTGACCAGGCGCTTGCCTTTTTTCTCGGCAAAATCCCAGTAGTAGAAGGGGATCTCCTCGCTGTCCGATCCTTTTTTCCAGAACGCCCGGTCGCTTTCCTCGTAGGCGAAGGTGACGCCGTCGTACATGAAAGACCCTTCCTCGTCATCGTCGAACACATCGAGCTTTTTCGCGGTGAGCCCGAGATCGGACAGGGTCAGGTCGCCGCTGTTCCAAACCGCCGCCTCCAGTCGGTCATCCTGTTCGTATTCCAGGAAAATCTGACCGCCTGTGACCAGATCCAGAAGGTGAAGTTCGTGCCATGTCCATTTGCCTTCCCGGTACAGGCTTTTTTCCGTGACAAGATAGACCACGCCCCCCAGGCGGAGGTAGTCGCCTTTTTCAAGGGCTGGCAGGGATTTTTTCGCAGACGGTCCGTCGGGGGGGATCACCGGCATGTTCCTCACCAGCCGGAGCTGTTCGCGCAAGGCCAGGACCGCATCCGATTCCACATAGGTGCTTGACGCCATAATTTCCTCCTCAAGCCTCGATGGATGAGACAGACGGGGTTTGGGGGGCTGCCAGGGTTTCCCCGGCGGTGAGACCGGCTTTCTGGGCCAGCTTGCCGCTCATGTGCGACAGACGGGCCATGCCCTCTTTGGCGGTTTCGATGCCCTGGCGTTTCACCTTTTCCACCTCGTCCATGGCGGCCATCAGGTCGTCGTAACTTTTCTGGACCTTTTCCAGGGCCAGCACCGGGTTGTTGTACATCTGGGCGATGTCCGAGGTCTGCTGGCGGATGGCGGCGGCGTTGCTGGCCAGGATGTTTCCCGCGTACTCCTGGGTGGCCTTGGTGGCTTCCATGGTTCGTTTCTGGTTGGCCAGGGCCGCGGCGATGGCAAGACCCACGGTGATCACGTTGGTGGTGACGGTGAGGGTCCGGTCCACGGCTTGGGCCAGCAGGTGGTTGTTGTTGGTGGTCAGGTCGATGCTCACGAAGAACTGCATGTTCACCTGCTCCATGGTCCGGAGGTCCTGGACTCTCATGGCGATGGCGTGCAGGGCCATTTCAAGCTTCTGCTTCAGGACCGGGTCCGTGGCCCCGGCCACCCGCTTTTCCAGTTCGGCGATGATCAGTTCTCCCAGGTAGGCGTTTTTCTGGACCGCCAGCTGCTGGGATTTCACGTCGTCGTAGAGCTGTTCCAGGGAGATGTTGTCCCGGATCAGGGTGTCCCGGCCTTCCCTTATGTTGTTCACGATGACGTCGATCTGGGTCTGGACCGATTCGTAACGGACGGCGATTTCCTTGAGCCGCTCGCCCACGCCGGGCACCTTGCCCAGGAGCTTGCTGAAAAACCCTTTTTTTTCGATCTTATGGGGGTTGATCTTGTCCAGCATCATGCGCAGATCCACCAGATCCTTGGGGATCTTGGCCCCTTCGCCGTCCAGCTCGGAGAGAAGGGTGCCCACTTTGGTTTTCAGGAGTTCAAGTTTCCTGGAAGCGTTCTGCTGGGCCTCGGCCCCCAGGTTCATCAGGCCGTTCATGAACTCCCTGTCCTGGCTTTTGGTTTCGAAATCGCCGGAAATGGCGACGGCCTTGCTCTGGATGTCGGAAAGGGCCTCGGGCGGCAGGGCCGGAGGCTGGGGAACAGGAACCATGGCCTGGGTTGTGGCGGCGGTTGTGTCCGTCGTGGTGTTCATGGGTATGCTCCTTAATTATAAAAGGTTAGAATTTATCGGTTAAGCTTTGCCTCCGGAGGCATAAATCACGCTTCCACCGTTTCTCCGAAAAACTTGGTGCTGATGAATTTCGCGTGGGTCTTGAACTCTCCGGTGACCTGTTCGTCCACGATCCGGATGATCTCCGCGACTTCGTCGTTCAGGCCGTCGAGGATCCGTTTCAGTTCCTCTTTCTGGGCGACCCGGGCCTCGGTTGAAAGACCCAGGTAGGACCCTGTGATCTGGCCCAGGTAGTCTTTGGCGATCTTGTTCACCACAAAAGCCAGCTCCGAACCCCGGTGCTGCTGGTTCAGCCGGGGCAGGATATCGAACAGCCGGTCGATGAGCGGCTCGAGGCTTGAAAGGAGATCCTGGTCAAGGCCCGATTCCCTGGATTTCAGGTTCAGCCGGACCAGGGTTTCAAGACCCGAAAGGGTGGCCTGATCCTGTGGCGACACCGTGGCCTCAGGGCTTTCTTCCGGGGCTCTGGCCTCTGCCGGGCCGCCCAGGGGTTTCACCAGGGCCAGGACAGCAGCGGCCAGGGCCGCGATGACCCCAAGGCCGATGATGGCCCAGATGATTTTGGGAACGACACCCACGGCCATGAGAACCGCGAAGGCGATCAGCAGACCGGCGAAATAGGCGATGAAACTCTTCAAGAAACGTCCGTTGTTTTCCATGATCTGTCCTGTATAAGTTTAAATGAAAGAAACGGTTCGAACGGCTCCAAACGTCTTTCCGACTTTGTTGCGGACCATACCATTATAATAGGCGGTCCATGGCCGTCAGTCGATTTTCCAGCCTTCCCGCGTGTAAAGGTCGAGAATCACGGGGTGCATCAGGGTGTTGATCTCACGGTTCCGGCTTTCCAGGCGTCCCTTGCCGAAAACAAGGGCGCTTTTGAAAACCTCGGGAGAGATATACCGTGTCTTGACGCCGATGTCCATGGACGCGACTCTGTTTTCCACCGTTTTCCGGGTCATGGCCTGTTTCTTCCAGGCCAGGATCCAGCCCCAGTCCCCGAACGACGGCACGTTGTCGTGGTAGGGAAGGGTGGCGAAACCGGCGGCCTCCATGGTTCTCACGATGCAGAGAAACGCCTCCTTCGCGTGGTAGGGCGAGGTGGCCTGGACCGCCACCATGCCCTTTTCCGAAAGAACGTGGCTGAGTTTCAGGTAGAACTCCCGGCTGTACAGCTTGGCCAGCTCGATGGAACCGGGATCGGGAAAATCCACGAGAATCACGTTGTACTTTCCCCGGGCTGTCTCCACGAACTTGTCGGCGTCGAGGTGGAGGATGTTCACCATGGCCGTCATCACGGTTTCGGGAACGGGGTGACCCTTTTCACCGGTCCGGGTCTCGCCCGTTTCCTGGTACAGGGCCCGGACACCTCCGGCAGAGACGCCCCGGACGGGCGGGACGCTGACCCGCCGGTCAGCAAGGGCGTTGTGGTTCAGGCGCCGCATCACCGGGTCACGCCGGGCGAAATCCACCATGTCCGGGTCGATGTCCACCAGGGTCGCGGACCGGACCTCGGGGTGTTTCAGGACTTCCCGGAGGGCCATGCCGTCACCGCCTCCCAGGATCAGGACATTGGCGTGGTCAGGTACAAGGGCCATGGCCGGGTGGACAAGCTGTTCGTGGTAGACCGCCTCGTCCAGGCTTGAAAACTGGAGGTTGCCATTGATGTAAAGACGGTACTCGTCTGTTTCGGGACGGAAGGTCATGGCCAGGTGCTGGTATCGGGTGACGAATGAGCCGATTACCTTGTCGTCGTACAGCCGTTGCTCAAGGGCCACGTTCCAGTCCCGGTTTTTCACGTATCCCAGGACCAGGGACGCGAAGGTGAGAACGATCAAGAGGCTGACCACGGCTTTTTTCCGGACGAGCCCCAGGTAACAGAAATAGGCGAAGGTGACCACGGCCACGAACAGGTTCACGGCGGCCATGATAAAACTGATCTCGGTGATGGGGAAATTCCGGAGCAGGTAGTAGACCCAGACCACGGCCCCCACGAAGGCCCCGATGTAGTCCGGGCCGTAGACGTTGGCCACATTGACGCCCAGGGACCGGGAGTACTCCTGGTTGATCCTGAGGACCACCGGGATTTCAAGGCCGATCAGAAGGCCCATGGAACAGATGAAACCATACTGGACCAGGATGAAATGGTGGTCCAGGAAGCCGAAGGCCGCGTACATGGCCAGGGGGGCGAAGCCGCCGATGAGGGCGATGGCCAGTTCGATGCGGATGAACGTGTCGACAAGGTTTTTCTTGAAAACGATCTGGACATAAGCCCCGGCGGCCATCATCAGCATCATCACGGCAATGGTCATGCTCATCTGTTCGATGCTGTTGCCCAGGATATACGAAGACACGGCTCCCAGGGCGTATTCCGACACAAGGCCGCAGGCTCCGGTGAAGAACATGGTGGCGGCCAGAAGTGCCGTGGCGAGTCGCCGCCTCCCGTCGGAAAGCATCGTTTCGGGAGGCGTTCCGTTGTTCATGTCAGACAAGAATCCCCACGATGATGGAAAGACCGGTCTGGATGGCCACGATGATCAGGGCCGCCGCGTTGTTTCGGTTGTCCACGATCTGTTCCCGCTCTTTGGATCTTGGAAGGAAAAGCAGGTCGGCAATGTACTGGAAAATCACGAGAAACACCATGCCGGACACGGCGGACAGCCCGAAGGCCACAAGGTCGCTGGTCCAGCCGGTGAAGGCTCCGGTGACGCTGCTTCGGAGGATGAACCCCAGGGACACGAGGTTGCCCGCCAGGACGATTCCGGCGCTGACGTTGCCGTTTTTGATTTCATCGACCAGATGGTAGGACTTGACCAGGGTGAACAGTCTCACGGCGAGGATGAACACGCTCTGGCCCAGAAAGAAGAACACCAGCCCCTGGAACAGGGAGCCTTCTCCTGCAAAGGCCCCGTTCATGATCAGGCCGGTTCCGGCCAGCATGCCGCATTCGGCAAGGCCCACGGCCGTGTTGCCGTTTTCGATTTCCCTGTCATTGGAAACACCGGCAAGGATCAGCCGGTCGCAGATCAGCCTGGACACAAGGAACAGCACCACGATCAGGGCGCCGTCCATGGCCAGCAGGGTCATGTCCTTCACGAAGGAGGGGGCTGAACCGTCACCTCCTGAAAGGGCTCCGGCCATGCCCACGGCGATGCCGATGTACTGGCCTGCACGCATCAGGGCCATGGCCAGGTTTTTTTTGTTTTCGATGTGTTCGTCGTCGTCCGCGCGGGTCGTCCAGTCGGTGACCCGTTTACCGATATACCAGAACACAACCACCATCAGGGCGTACGCGGCGCTCTGGGATACAGATATCAGATAGTTCATGATCGCCTCCATGGTTTCGTTATTTTCCTCCGCCCCCGGGGCCCCGGTTCCGGAAACCCGATCCTGCCCCCCTCACCGAGTCTTCCATGCGCCTGAAACCGCCGGAACGGGAATAGGTGCTGCCCGCGTAGCGGGTCCGGGTGTACACGCCGCCCGAGCCGTACCGTTCCTCGCCTTTTTCCTGGCCGTAATAGGGACGCCGTCCCCGGTAATCCCTGGTCCAGGTGTCGAAGTCGGGCCGGCTGTAGCGCATGCCGATGAGGTTGTTCAAAAGACTGTACATGCCGTAAAACTCCCAGAAAGACAGACCGTCGTTTCCAGTGATCCACCGGCCGTAGCGGGGGTTGCCCACATAGGCCATGCCCTGGGGCGTTGCTGTTTTTACGGCTTCTTCCTCGAAATACCCGTAGGGCTTGACCAGAAGGTCCATGCCCAGATTGTCCTCGTTGGCGAAGAAAAAGGCTTCGTCCACTTCCACCCAGCCTGTTTCGGTCAGGCGGTCGTTTTCAAGAATCCGGTATTTGTGGAAATAACGGCCAGGCGCTTCCTTCAGGAAAAACTCGGCCTCGTTGTCCGAAGAAGGCCAGTTGGCCATGGGATCGAGGCCCAGCCTGTCCCACATCTTCTTTTCAACCTTCGGAGAAAAACTCCGGCCGAAAAAACTGCTGATTTCAGCCACGTTTTTTTCGTCGGGCCAGTCGGAGAAGTACTCGTAGGTTTCAGCGTCCACCTGGACCGGGCTGTAGCTGTACTCGGTTTCCGCGGGGTATTCCAGGTACTCGCTTTCCTCCCAGGACACCCGGCCGACCTGGATGAAGTATTCGGCGTTCATGTCGATGAGGGTTTTGGAATAACTCCTGTCCAGCTCGCCGAGTTTCGACAGGAGGAGGGGTTGCTCTTTTTCCACCACCGGCAGCTGTTTTTCGATGGCGGCACAGGCGTCCACGATGCGGGCGTAGTCCGGAGAGCCGGCGGCCATCTCGCGGTCCAGGACGGCCATGGCCGCCATGGACGCGGCGTAACCCTCGGCAAGGGGCTTGAGCTTTCGGTCGATCACGTCCAGACGGTCCGGATGGTTTTTCTTCGCCTTTTCGGCGGCAGGCGAAAGGCCGTTCATCAGGGTCCTTTGCCGGGCGAATTCCGACACGGCCTTGTCACGAAGAAGCGGCGCGTTTTCCTCCGCGTAGCGGATCTGTTCCAGGCGGTTTACGGGGTGGGCGGCCAGTCGGGCCGCATCTGTCCGGATGTCGTTGATCCGGCCCAGAAGGGCGTCCACAGCCTTGATATCCTTCCGGCTGTTTTTCTCAATGAGGGGTTTGAGGTGGGCGGCCGCGAGGTTTTTGGCCTCGGCGGCCCTGGCCCTGGCTTTGTCGAAATACCCGCTCCAGGCTTCCCGTTCGGCGTAAGTCTGGTAGGCTTTGAACTCCGGGCTTGAGGAAAGTTTGGAGTAGGATGTTTCACGGCCGCTGATCTCCTGTTCCAGTTCGGTCAGGGTCTGGTCCATGCCCGCGGCGCGTTTTTTGATATCCGATGGCAGGCCGCAGCCACAGATCATAAAACACAGGCAGAGTATCGGAAGAAAGGCCGAACGTTTTGATTTTCCTGGCTTTGTCTGGTCTGTTTGTTGTCCTGGCATCTCTCCTCCGGTTCTGAAACAGGGGCATGGCGGGAGTTGCCAGCCCCTCAAAAAAGCTTGGGAATCTGGGGATCGGAAAACCTGCCGGGGTCAGTTCAAACCCATGGGTGCCGGAGATTCTCCGATGAAGAAGTCTTCCAGAAGATCCAGTTGAAAGTTCCTGTTTTTTTCGATGACGCATTTCAGGCAGATGGCGCAGTGCTTGCGGCAGACAGGATTGGTGCCGTCAAAGGAGCCGAAGCAGTCCAGATTTTTGCCCATGTGTTGTTCGAAGATCCGTTCCAGTGTTTCGTTGGGTGTCGCCATATGTCGCCTAAACCTTCAGTAAAGCAAGGAGTTGTTTGTGGACCGCCCGGTTTCCTGCAGCGATCTCCACCATCCAGGGGTCGAATGGATGGTCTGAAAAATCCGTCACATGGGCTCCGGCTTCCCGGGCGATCAGCTGCCCGGCCGCGGTGTCCCATGGTTTGAGGTTCTGTTCGAAATACCCGTCGAAACGGCCGCAGGCCACGTAGCACAGGTCGATGGCCGCCGAACCGAGGCGCCGGACGCCCTGGGACGCATCGAGGCAGCGTTCGAAACGGGTCATGATGTCGCCGATGATGTCTTTGAAGTTGTAGGCAAAACCTGTGGCCAGGAGACAATCGGTCATCCGGGTTTTGTCCGACACCCGGATCGGCTTTCCGTTCAGAAAAGAGCCCTGGCCTTTGACCGCCGTGAACAGTTCGCCCGTCACCGGGTTATGGACCAGGCCCATGACCACCTCGCCACTGTGTGAGAAGGCGATGGACGTGGCGAACACCGGAACGCCGTGGGCGAAATTGGTGGTTCCGTCCAGGGGATCGATGATCCACAGGTTCTCCCTGTCTCCGGGATGATGGCCGCTTTCTTCGGTGAGGAGGGTGTGATTGGGGAAACAGGCCCTGAGGGTGCTCACAATGGCCTGTTCCGCTTCGGTGTCCGCCTCGGTGACCAGGTCGATGGAGCCTTTTTTTACAATGGAAGTGACATGGCCGAATTTCGACATAAGAATTCTCCCGCTTGCATATGCCGCGGCGATGCCTGCCTGTCTGATCGATTCCATATCCATTGGGAAACTTTTATATTGTTTCACGGTTCGAGTCAAGGAGACCTTTGGTTTCAGGGGAAATTCCCGTTGGCATGGTGTGTTTCACAAAAAAGTATTTGAAGATAAAGGGTATTTTTAGTAAGCTTTACCCTCGGCCCTTCGTGAAACAACGAATGTTCCGGGCCGGGAATCCAACGAGGAGGAGGACATGACAGAACGAAAGATTTACATGACAGAGCTGGACAAAGTCAGGCTGGAAAAGCTGCTTTCAGCGGCCGAGGAATCGGGAATCGACCCGGAACGTCAGGACCTGGAAGCCCTGGCCGATGAGCTGGAACGTGCGGAGATCGTCAGCTCAAAAAACGTTCCCCCGGATGTGGTGACCATGAATTCAAGGGTTGTGCTGCGGGATATCGACTCCCGTGAGGCCATGACGGTCACCCTGGTGTTCCCGGGTGACGCCGACATCGGAAGCGGGGCCATATCCGTGCTCGCTCCAGTGGGCACGGCCATAATCGGCTATTCCAGGGGAGATATGGTGGAATGGGCCGTTCCCTCGGGCATCCGCCGTATCATGATCGAAGAGATCCTCTACCAGCCCGAGGCTGCCGGAGATTACCACCTGTAACCTTTTCAGCCCCCCAGGGGGCGTGCTTCCCAGGTGCGCCCCTCGCAAGATTTTTCCCGTCTTTATCAAATCCTTTCCCATCTTCGGGCACGCACGGTGAATCGTACCCGGCCAATAACAATCTCCACAACAACGTTCTTGAATTGAATCGTCGGAGATTGTCTTCCGTGCGAAACGGGATATGTGAAGAAAAGTAAACAGATTTCAGAAGGAAGGTCTGACAATGTGGAAGAAGACTTCACAGATTCAACCGGAACGGCGCTGGATGCTTTGGATAATATCCTGATTTAATTACATTGATTGGTATCAATGATTCTGGCCATTTTTTTTGCTTTGCAACAGCATGCAACGGAAACGATCCAGCCTTTAACCCGAAAACTTGATTAAGATCTTATCCGTAAATAAATCCCGCCTTTCGGTAGGCGATAATGGCAGCGGCCATATGCAGCAAGGCCAAATAGGTGTCCTTAAGTTTTTCATAGCGGACCAATATTTTTCGGAAACGATTGAACCATGAATGACTTACTTCAACAACCCATCTCCTTGCTCTCCATCCAGGATTCATCTTTTTTTCATGGATTTCTTCTCCGCGCCTTTTCACGTAGGGGATGTATCTCTTCGAAACGATCGCATCCAATGCAGGTTGGCCGTCGTATCCTTTATCTGCGCACAGATGCTGCTCTATATCTTGAGGACGTTCTATGATGATCTCCTCCAACACAAGCTCCAATTGGGAAACGTCATGTCGATTGGCCCCTGTCACGACGAGTGACAACGGGACACCACGACCGTCCACCAACAGATGTCGCTTGGTCCCTTTTTTTCCCCCTGTCAGTCGGATTCCGACCAACCGCCTCTTGTCCCAACGGTGCTTTTACCATGGCTCCGTCTATGCTCTGCCACTTCCAGGCTATTCCTTCCATCTCGTCGTATTCGGCAAGACCGGATCGCCAAAGAGCCACGAAGAAGCCCGCACGCATCCAACGCATGAAGTGGGTGTGGATAGCACTGGGACTTCCGAATCGCTCCTTGGGCAAGGCCTTCCATTGACACCCCGTTCGCAAAACATACATGATGGCTTCAAATATCTGGCGAGGTGGCATTGGTTTTCGGCCCCCACCTGTTTTACGCTTGTACTCTTTCTTTGGATCACGCTCCGGGTTTGGTATAAGGGGTTCAACCTTTTTCCAAAAAGAATCCGATACCTCCCAAGATTGGGTTTTTGCCATAGAACCTCCATGATTATTTGTCCGATTTTCATGGAGATCATTATATCAGGTTTTGGCAAAATAACACACTTTATTTACGGATAAGCTCTAAAAAGGAAGACAGCCATGAAGAAGAACAGAATTTTTCTCAACGCATTGTTTTTATTACTGGCGGCAGGTGCTCTGACCTGTGCCGGAGCAGCTCCCGTGAGCATCGGCGGGCCTCTGGCAGGACCCGGTGACGGGGTGAACTCCAAATGGGTAAACCTCACCTACAGTCCCCACAATGTGGATGCGGCCATCGGAGGGTTGAACCTCAATCCCGGTGACGCCGGTTACATTTCGGAAGTCAACCAGGTGGTGAACGCCATCGATTTTTCCGATTCAGGCTACCAGGGTTTTGTTCCCGGCGTCAGCATGGATCCCCTCACCCCGGATGACAGCTTCGCAGTCCGTTACTACGGCTACCTGAACATCACAAACAGCGATCTTTACACCTTCAACGCCTATACTGACGACGGTTTCAGACTGAATATCGGCGGAGAAATGGTGGGCCAGTACTACGGTGATCGCTCGCCCGGCTCCACCGTTTTCAGTGTGAACCTGGCGGCCGGCCTCTATGCCTTTGAGATGATCGGCTGGGAACAGGGCGGTGTTTTCGTGAACGAGCTGACCTGGCGCGGATCCAACGCGAACCTCTTTTCCCTGGTTGACAGCGATGTCCTTTTCACCCAGGCTCCCGGAGAGCCGGTTCCCGAACCCGCCACCATGTTTCTCCTGGGTTCAGGGCTTATGGGACTTGTGGGCCTGAAGAGAAAGAAAAAGTAGATTTAAAACCGCAACGGTAAAGCCGGTCGGTGTCAAGGGCGGGGTTGTTCCCCGCCCTTTTGTTTCTTGGTCTTTGGATTTTTTTACCCAACTGGCTCTCGTGTTTTTTTGCGGAGTCAAATCAGTCCTGCTCATCGGGCGTTTCGCTGTCGTTTTCCGGAATCACCAGGGGTTCCACCCAGGCTTCGAGCATTTTGAGCAGGGGCAGGAGGCTCCGCCTGTCCCGGGCGGACACGGCCACGCCGTCGAAGCGGGATATCCATTTCTGGCAGACAGCAGGCTCCACCAGGTCCATCTTGTTCAGGACGTTGATCCGGGGGATGCGGTCCAGCTTGAGGTCTTCCAGGATTTTTTCCACGCTATCGATCTGCTCGGCGAACCTGGGGTTGCTCACGTCGATGACGTGGAGGAGGATGTCGGCGTTTTCCAGCTCTTCCAGGGTGGCCTGGAACGACACCATCAGCTCCTTGGGCAGATCCCGGATGAACCCCACCGTGTCGGTGATGATCACCTCGAAATCCGCGGGAAAACGAAGCCTCCGGCTGGAAGGGTCCAGGGTGGCGAATAGTTTGTCCTCGGCGATGACCTCGCTCTGGGTCAGGGTGTTCAAAAGGGTCGATTTCCCGGCGTTGGTGTAGCCCACGATGGAGATCACGGGAAGGCCCCGTTTCTTCCGTTTGGATTTCTGGAGTCCCCGCTGTTTTTTCACCTTTTCCAGTTCTTTCTGGAGGGCGGTGATCCGGTCGTTGGCCCGCCGTCTGTTCAGTTCCAGTTTGGTTTCACCGGGCCCCCTTCCGCCGATGCCGCCGGTGAGCCGGGACATGGCCGTGTCCAGGGTGACGAGACGGGGCAAAAGGTACTTGAGTTGGGCCAGTTCCACCTGGAGCTTGCCTTCCCGGCTTTTGGCCCGCCGGGCGAAGATGTCCAGGATCAGCTGGGTCCGGTCGATGACCTTGATGGACACCTGATCGGTGATGGACCGGATCTGGGAGGGGTTCAGCTCCTGGTCGAACACAAGAAGGGTCGCGCCTTTCTGCATGGCCAGGATGGACAGGTCCGACAGTTTCCCGCTGCCCATCAGGTACCGGGGATCGGGTTTGTGGCGATACTGGAACACCTTGTCCACCACGGCGATGTTGCTGGTTCTGGCCAGTTCGGCCAGTTCGTCCATGGAATCCAGGGCCGTTTCACGGCTCAAGGTGGTGACGCTCACCAGAATGGCCCGCTCCTCGCCCTTGTCTGCGTCGAGCAGGGATTCAATTTTCGACAGGGCCGACTCGGTTTCCCGGATCAGGGCGTCCCAGCGTTCATCCAGATTTTCCAGAGTCACAGGGGGAAGAACCACACAGGGGTCGCCGCCCTCCTCGGGGTTAACATGGGCCGGATGGATCTCAAAGGGGATTCCGTTGTGACATACCGTGACCGCGGCCATGAGGTCGAAGCGAAGAAGGGCAAGGTCGGTGAGATCGTCCCGGGAGAGGGCTTCGTCTGCCGAAAGGTGGGTGTGGATGTACTTGAGGCCGAGAAGACGTCCCGGAACCACCCGGTAATCCCTGAATTCCGGCAGCATGATCTGCTGGGGATCGCCCACCACCACAGAATGGATTTTTCCCGAACGTTCCACGAGAAGGCCGACCTGACGCCGGATGTCATGGGAAATCCCGGCAAGTTCCACGGCAAGTTCCCTGGAGATGAGTTTTTCCGGTGCCTCCCTCCGGGCGTAGAGATTCTCGAGTCGTCTTTTCTGGTCGGCTTTCAGGCCTTCCACATGACCGTACAAGGTTTTCATGGGCGGGGTGTGTCCGTTTTGTTGGTTAGTGATAACAAATGGTTAATTCTGAATGTCTGAGCTCTGTCCACGGGTGTTTCGGGCTCGAATCCTGCTGCTCCTGCGGGATTTTTTTAACGTCCAACGTCGAACGCCCAACATCCAACATCCAATGGTGGATAACTCCTTTTTATAATTACAGCCATGGGCCGCATGGCCCACAACGACGCATGAAAGAGTTTAACGAGGTCCCCGTCCTTGTCATTCCGGGCGGCCGGGATTATTTCGACAGGTTTGAGCTGACGGGTATCGTACGCTTCAGGCGCGGCGTTTAAACGTCGCATGCAAGCGATGGTTACATTTCAAGAGATCGAGAGCTTCATTTTTCTTCTTCATTGATAAGTATTTTTTGTGATTTTTTTTCATAATGTTTGCGACCTAAATATGACAGAAAGGCGATTCCACCGTAGATAACACCCGCAATAAAAAAAGACTCTGTGCTTCTGCCACCGTAATATTGCCCCCCTGTCAGCAGATAAAAACCATTAAAAAATGCAAAGCCGGAACATAACACAAACCATATACAGATAATACCACACAAAATTTTCACCGAATTTCTCCTCTTTTTATCCAATTGATAGACCTACTTAACGTTCAGTGTTTAACAAATATTTCCAGATTAAACTTCTGAAGATTCCAAACCCAAGCCCGTGGGAAAAAATTATACTTGTATGAAGTACTGTCGACAAAAATTATTATCAATATTCCAGCAATTCCCGGTGAAACAGCCAGCCCATAAAAATCAGCCGGTTTCATGGATTCCCAGAATTATTTTTCGCAAAGGTTTTTTGCGACATTTCCATTGTGCCTGGGCAGAATATTTTTTATTAATTT
>Ga0209066_10000175_pt1 | contig 97429 bp, 97 predicted proteins | sample All_14_2_FD_187198 | JGI IMG/M metagenome (GOLD analysis project Ga0209066, IMG submission 187198) | Freshwater microbial communities in response to fracking from Pennsylvania, USA - Allegheny Zone_MetaG_DW_15 (SPAdes) (version 2) ...
GTTAAAATATCCTTGTAAATAATTGGGTTTTTGCATACTTCAATTATACCAAAAAACCACCCTGGCTTCCAGAGTGGCTTTTTTGTTATCAGGGCTGAATCTATTTTATTTCGTTACAGCCCCTTTTTTTACATGAATCGTGCTATACTAAGGATAATCATATATTTTTAAGGGGGATTTTTTTTATGTTTATCCAAAAACCTTGGACAACGCTTCGTTATGTCATGCTCATTGTCGCCATTATTTCGTTTGTTTTACAAGGTATCACGATAATCGCACAACTCACCATGGATACTGGTCAAATGAGTATCAATCTTTTTATCCTTTTATCATGGCTTGCGATTTTATCCCTTGTATTTATCCATCCACATTATCGACGTATTATCGGTGTCATCCTCGTCTTGGTCTTTGCAACACAAGCACTTCAAAGTATCATGACTTTGATTTCCATATTCTCCATGCAGCTTCCATCAGGTGCAATTCTATTCCTGTTTTATCAACTGATTCATGCGCTTTTAGGTATGGGGATGATGGGTTACGTTTTCTTTAGAAAGAAAATGTTTGAACCTGTTGATATCATTTTTCCCATCGTATTATTCGTAATGATGATTCCTCTTTTTATCATGAATGTTGCTCAACTGATGATGACTTCATGGTCATATATCAATCATCCAAGTATTCTTATGCTTTATCGATTAAGTACACTAGCCATCTTTATTCAATTGATGTTTTATGCCCTTATCTTCATGTATATCTGTGATATCTACTATAACTACCGAAACGATACATCAAGAAATAAGCTGTCACCCATCGAATATGCGGATTTACACGATGCATTGAAAATGCGTTATACCAATGGTGAAATCTCTGCAGAAGTCTACGAAAAGGAAAAGAAGCGATTATTGAGTCGGACCTAAAAAAAGCTCAACCCTATTGGGCTGAGCCGACGAACATACCGTTTTGTAAAATTTTCATCACATTATCCGTGATACGATCAAGATCAAGATCGGTTAAGGTTTCTCTAAAGAGAACCTGTAATCCAACGAAGTTCGAAATACCCATCAGGATATATGAGAGTGTTTCTAAGTCAACATCGTCCCTAACTTCACCATGGTGAACGGCAGAGGTGAGTTGTCTGACATAGTCTCTGCTAAAAGTTTCATAGTATTCACGGAAAAGTTCTTTATCTGCAAACATCGATTCCCAAATGATACGATAAGCAAGCGGATCTTTCCATGCGAACTTGAGGAAAGCTCTAATCCCTAATCTTTCCTTTTCGTAACGTGTTTGTGCTCCTTGAATCCCTTCAGAGATCGCCTTTCTAATCAAATGACGATATTTCATAAGAAGGTAGGAATAAAGTGCAAATTTATCATCAAAATATAAATAGAATGTTCCGGTTGCAATTCCTGATTTTTCTATGATCTCATTGATTGATGTTGCTTGATAACCATTTTTGGAAAACAGTTTTTTCGCTGTATCAATGATATGATCAAATGTTTTTTGTCCATCTTTACGTTTTGGAAGACGGTAATTGACCTGGTCCATCGTATCACCCATCTATAAGTGTAATGCAAAAACGTAAAAATTACAATGAAAAAATATTCACGTTTCATCTTTGATTTATCAAAAATCATTTTTATTCTTTCAAAAAGAATCGCTTAATGAAGAAGATTTATCCTTGATTTTTCTTTTTTTCTTCGTCGATGTCGTGTTACGAATGATTATTCATATTGATCTCACGATCGATGATAGACTCATCACAATCACACCTTATTCGTTTGGATGAACATCTGTGACGAGTGTGAAATGATCCATTTTTCAATCATCATTGATCAATACCAACGAGAGGTTTTTCACCTCTTTTTTTATTTTCTATTTTCCTAACATGAATTCACTCTCACAATTGTTGACAAAGCGCTTTCTATGTGATAGAATAAAGGCGTATTATGAATAAGTATTCACATTATAAAAAAGCGGTTACAAAGTGATAAATCCCTTTATAAAGCCATCGAGGTTGATTTTTCATGATGTAATGTGTTTTTTATGAAAAATTGAAAACGCTTTTAGGAGGAGCAATTCTATGAAAAAGGTTTACGTCATTGGGGCAAAGCGTAGCGCAATTGGGTCTTTTTTAGGTACCCTTTCTACACTTCACCCAGCAGATTTCGGTTCACAAGTCTTAAAACAACTCTTACATGAGACCAACATCAACAAAGCTGACATTGATGAAGTCTTAGTCGGTAACATTTTACCCGCTGGTCTTAAACAAGGTGTCGCTCGTCAAGTTTCAATTTTATCAGGTATTCCATCATCTGTTCCTGCATATGGGGTCAACATGGTATGCGGCAGTGGGATGAAGAGTGTGATGAACGGTTATACCAACATCGCATTAGGTTTACATCAACTCGTTGTTGCCGGTGGTGTTGAATCCATGAGTAATACACCATACCTCGTCACCAGTCAAGTAAGAAGTGGTCTTAAGATGGGTGAACAAACGATGCGTGATCATATGCTTTATGATGCATTAACGGATGCATTTGAAGGGTATCATATGGGCATAACCGCAGAAAACATCGTTGAAAAATATGGATTAACGCGTCAAGAACAAGATGCTTTTGCTTGGGAATCACAGAAAAAAGCAATGGCAGCTCAAGATCAAGGAAAGTTTAAGAATGAAATCGCACCTGTTGTAATTCCGAATAAAAAGGGTGACATTGTCTTTGAAAACGATGAATACATCAATCGTGGAACATCCTATGAAAAACTTTCTCAACTTCGTCCAGCATTCAAAAAAGATGGTAGCGTGACTGCAGGTAGTTCATCAGGGATTAATGATGGTGCAAGTTTCATCATCTTAGCGTCAGAAGATTATGTGAAGGCACATAACATCAAACCGCTTGCTGAAGTCATCGGTATTGGTCAAGGTGGTGTCGATCCATCTGTCATGGGTTTAGGACCTACACCAGCGATCAAACAAGCGATTAAACATGCGAATATTTCCTTTAATCAAATTGATACATTCGAACTCAATGAAGCATTCGCAGCACAATCCTTAGGTGTCATCAAAGAATTGACAGATGCGTTTGGTGTAACCAAAGACTATATCTTAAACCGCACTAATCCTAATGGTGGTGCCATTGCATTAGGGCATCCTGTTGGAGCGAGTGGTAACCGCATTATCGTGACGTTACTTCATGAAATGCTCAAGCAAGAAAAGCTCAATATCGGCTTAGCTAGCCTCTGCATCGGCGGTGGCATGGGTACAGCTGTGATTTTAAAGAAAGTTAAATAAAGGAGATTATAATCATGAAACGTTTACAAAATAGAGTTGCTGTCATCACAGGCGGTGCTAAAGGCTTAGGTCAAGCCATGGCTGAAACATTTGCTAAAGAAGGTGCGACTGTTATCGCTGCAGATATGGGTGAACTCACTTACCAATGTGAAAATGTTCATTATTATCCGTTAAATGTCACCGATGTTCAAGGTGTTCAAAAATTCTTTGATGAAGTCGTTGCAAAATTTGGTAAAATCGATATTCTTGTCAATAACGCAGGGATTACCCGAGATGCGATGACAAGAAAAATGACCGATGATCAATGGAACATTGTTTTAGATGTTAACCTAAAAGGTGTCTTTAATATGACCCGTCTCATTGGACCTCATATGGAAAACAATGGATATGGTTCAATCATCAATATTTCATCGGTCGTTGGTGTGTTTGGTAACATCGGTCAAGCAAACTATGCTGCAACCAAAGCAGGTGTCATCGGTTTAACCATGACATGGGCAAAAGAATTTGCACGCAAAGGTGCAAACGTCAGAGTCAATGCAATCGCTCCAGGTTACATCATGACTGACATCTTAAAGACAGTTCCACAAGAATTACTTGATGGATTTGCGAAGTTAACGATGCTTGGTCGTCTAGGTCAACCTCAAGAAATCGCGAATGCAGCACTATTCTTAGCTTCAGAAGAATCATCATACGTCACTGGTCAAACCTTAAACGTTAACGGTGGTATGCGCTTATAATTCACTTTGTAGAAAGCAGGTGTTCCTCATGAATAAGGTCAATGTAGGAATCGTAGGAACAGGTATTTATTTACCTCAAGGTCGTATGACTGCACGTGATATCTCAGATGCCACCAAAGGTGTTTGGAGTGAACAGGCCGTGATCGACAAACTTGGCATTCGTGAAAAAGTCGTTCCCTCGAATCAAAAAGAAGATGGAACACAAGAAATGGGTGCGCTCGCTGCACTTGATGCCATCAACAATACAGGGATCAACCCCCTTGAAATCGATGTGATTTTAAGTGTCACAGAAGAATGGAAAGAATATCCACTCACCACATCTGCACTTTATATCCAAGATCGTATTGGAGCAACCAACGCATGGGGTATCGATGTTCAAAACCGTTGTTGCACCACCGTTTCTGCGATGAAGATGGCCAAAGACATGTTGATTGCTGATGATGAAATCAACGTTGTTATGGTTGTTGGTGGTTATCGAAATGGTGACTTCGTGGACTTTACCGATAAGGATATGTCCATGATGTATAACTTAGGTGCGGGTGGCGGAGCCATCATTTTGAAAAAGAATTATGGGAAAAACGTATTGTTGGGATCACATGTGATTGGTGATGGATCACTATCAAGAACAGCAGGTGTTGAAATAGGTGGTTTATGTAACCCCATTACACTCGCGAATGTTTCCGAAGCGAAGAAGTCACTCAGGTTAATGGATCCTGTGAAAATGAAAAATCGATTGAATGAAGTCTCGATGCCCAATTGGTACAAGTGTATTGATGAATCGCTTCGTAAATCAAACATGACACGTCAGGATATTGGATACCTTGATATTCTTCATATCAAGCGTTCGGGTCATGAACAGATGTTACAAGAATTAGGACTCAAACCCGATCAATCGATTTATTTAGAAGATTATGGACATATTGGCCAGATCGACCAAATCCTGTCTCTGCACCTCGCCTTAAAATCAGGTCAGGTCAAGGACGGGACGGTCGTCTGCATGCTCGCTGCCGGAATCGGTTATGTGTGGGCTGCTAATATTGTGAAATGGGGGTAAGTTATGACACTTCAACAAATCTTATCCATGCTTTTTCAAGGGATTACATCCGCATCGTTTCTTGCACTCATTACGTTTTCGATCGTTTTAATCTTTAAGACATCGACGACAACAAACTTTGCGCAAAGCTCGATTGCAACTTTCAGTGCTTATGTGATCACGAATATATTCGCGAAAATCCTTTTAGTCAATCATCCAGATGGCAATGCAGTCGTGATGCTGATTTTATCCATCTTGATTGGGATTGTCGTCGGTTTTGCATTTGGATTATTCATCGATATCATGTTGATTCGAAAATCCAAATACTCCAATGTCTTAACCAAACAAATGATTACCATGGGGATGATCCTTGTTTTCTCAGGTCTTTTCCCTGTGGTCTTTGGTATCTTTGCACAACCCACACCCATGCCTTTAACCAGAAAGGTATTTGAAGTGAATGTGGGTGGAGCGATACCTCTTTATATCTCAGGTCACGCGCTCATTTCCATTGTATTAACCATTTTAGTTCTTGGTGGCATATTCTTAGCCCTCAAGTATACCAAATGGGGGCTCGGTGTTCGTGCAACGGCATCCAATGAAATTGTCGCAGGCATGATGGGTGTTAATACCAAATTTATCACAGCGATGAGCTGGGGTATAGCGGGTGGTATTGGTGCTCTTGCTGCAGGATTATTTGCACCCACGGTTTATACGTTGACACCTGATCTGATGATGGGTTTACAAATCAATGGCTTCTTAGCGGCCGTCTTAGGTGGATTCTCCACATTCGCAGGACCCATGATTGCATCCCTCATCATCCCTATCTCTCGTGTTTTTGCATGGCAATTCATCAGCAATGAATGGTCGAATGCGATTGTTTATTTGCTGGTGCTTGTTATTATTTTAGTCAAACCCGTCGGTCTTCTTGGCAAACGGATTGCAAAGAAGGTGTAGATCATGCTCGAACATCGTCCATTACAACATCATACACCACTATCCACCTGGAAAAAGATGACCAAACATCCTTTTTTCGGTATTTTCTTGTCGTTGATCGTCATGATTATGATCCAACTTTTAGGTCAAATCGGTGCCATTCCTTCGGGTGTGGTTGATGTCTTTGCCATCGTTTGGATTTATATCATCATCGGTTTAGGTTTCACATTACTCCTCGGTTATACTGGATTAGCTTCCTTAGGAACCGCTGGTTTCATTGGTGTGGGATCTTATGTCGTCGCCTATGTCCTCGGCACAGCAGGAATGCCTTTAATTGTTGCTTTTGCACTAGGTATTATCATCTCGATTGGACTGGGTACGATTGTAGGCTTTATCTCGCTTCGTATTGAAGGGATGTATCTTGCCATCATCACACTGGGTCTATCTGAGATCTTAGTCGAAGTGTTTAAATTTTGGACTCAAGTCACTAAAGGATTAGTGGGTTTCCAACTCGATCGCTACAACATCTTAGGATTTGCCGTGCGTGAACAAGAGATTTATTATATCTTGGTTCTCGCACTTGTTCTCACGATGTTTGCTGTACTCAACATCATCAATAGTCCAACAGGTCGTGCCATGCTTTCAATTAAAAACTCAACATCAGCTGCTCAAGCGATGGGGATATCAATCTTGAAGTATCGTCTCTTAAGTTTTATCGTATCCACAGTACTCGCTGTGATTGGTGGGATGCTTTATATGATGTATACACGTTCGACCATTCCTAACGTATGGAACATCGCTTTATCGTTAAACATTCTCGCTGCGGTTGTGATCGGTGGTGCAAAATCCATCTGGGGAGTCAGCCTTGGAACCATCTTTATTTTCGGGATTAACCAACTGGTGTTTGCACGTATTCCATTTTTCGCACGCTATGGTAACGCATCGCTTTTCATCAATGGTGCACTGATTATTTTAGTGGTGATGTTTTATCCCGGTGGTATTATCCGTATGTTTACGGATCTATCTCGCCTCGTGAAAAAGACATATCACACCATCTTAAACAAAGTAAAGGAGTATCGTTATGGACCTGAAGAATAACCTTAACCCGACACTCCGTATTGCTGAACGGATGGATCGTCTTGAAAAGAAAATGGCATATCATGAAAACTATCTTCATGTCATCGAAGCACGTTTAGAACAAAAACGGAAGAAAAAGATGGAGAAAAGAAAAGAAGCCTTTCGTGAAGATCTTCTCACCTATGAAATTCGCACACTCTCGAAAGATGCTTTCCATCAAGCCTTTATTCAACCCGAAATCGATAAGCTCAATCAGCACTATCATCTCAAAGAACGTGCGAAAAAGGCATCGTTTCATCGCAAATTAAAAAAATTGAATGACCAAGAAAAACAAGGACTGACAGAAGCCTATCAGCAAGATATCCAAGCACTTCATGATGAATTCAATGAAAAACGTGATCAACTCATCAAAGAATTAAGTGTTCATGAACCATCAGAACATACATTACGTCATTCAATGAAGGACTATGAAGCTGAAAAAACACGTGTGCAATCGATTCTTGATTTTGAAGAACAAGCCTTAATCGCTGAAGATCAAGTTATCCTTGATAAAGAAAAGGTACGGATTCAAAAAACACTCGATCAATTAAAATCAAAACTTGATGCACTTAAAGAAGAACACAAAAAACGTCTTGAAACCATCAAACAAGATCTTCCAGACGATGTCATCTTACGCTTAGATGGATTAAGAATGCAGTTTGGTGGACTTGTTGCCGTATCCGATTTATCGTTTGATGTGAAGAAGGGTGAAATCTTTGGTCTCATCGGTCCAAACGGTGCGGGTAAAACAACCGTGTTCAACTGTATCACACAATTTTACAAACCAACCAAGGGAGATATCTACTATCGCGATAAGCGAAATGATATCATTAACTTGAACAACTATGCTGTCCATGATGTGATCCATCAAGGCATCGTTCGTACCTTCCAAAACGTTGAACTGATCTGGGAATTATCGATTCTTGATAACTTGCTTGTCGGTGCACACTCACTTTATCAAACCGGATTTTTCCATCACTTATTCAAAACGAGACGTTTTCAACGTGAAGAATCTGTTCTTAAACAAAAAGCGATCAAAGTCTTAACAGATCTCAATCTACTCGCTTATAAAGATTTCTATCCCATCGGGCTACCTTATGGCATCCTAAAGCAAGTTGAACTTGCGCGTACCCTCATGAATAATCCACAGCTCATCATCTTAGATGAACCTGCTGCAGGTTTAAATGATTTAGAAACCGAACGTCTCATTCATACGATCAGAAAGATTCAAAAAGAATACAACGTAACCATCTTCTTAGTTGAACATGATATGGGACTTGTCATGGAATTATGTGATACAATCTGTGCCATCTCATTTGGTAAGATGCTTGCACTTGGAACACCCAAAGCAATCCAATCGAACCCCGTGGTTCAAGAAGCTTATCTAGGAGGTGAGTAAGATGGCGATTCTAGAAATCAAAGACTTAGTCATCGACTATGGGATTATCCGTGCAGTCAAAGGGATTAACATGAGCGTAAACGAAGGTTCGATTGTGGCCATCTTAGGTGCGAATGGAGCTGGAAAAACGACGACGATTCGTTCGATATCAGGGGTCGTCAAAGTTAAGAGTGGAAAAATCTTGTTTGATGGTGAAAACATCACCAATCAAGATCCCCATAAAATTGCAGGTCTTGGTATCGTTCAATCACCAGAAGGTCGATTAATCTTGAATGGGCTGACGGTTGAAGAAAACTTACTCGTCGGAGCCTATTCACTGAAAACAATCAAAACGACCGATGATCAAGGGATCGTACACATCAAGAAAAGAAATCAAATCATCAAAGAATTACTTGAAGAAGTGTTTGGCTACTTCCCCATTCTCAAAGAACGAAGAAAACAGCAAGCATCAACCTTGTCAGGTGGAGAACAACAAATGCTCGCCATTGGACGCGCACTCATGGGGAATCCAACATTACTATTACTCGATGAACCCTCACTAGGATTAGCGCCACTTATTGTTCGTGATATATTTGCCATTATCAACAAGATTAAAGAACAAGGTCGTACCATCCTCATCGTGGAACAAAATGCGTTCCAAACGCTTAAAATTGCGGATTATGCGTACATTCTTGAACTCGGTAAGATTGTGACTCAAGGCAAAGGTGAGATGCTTCTCAAAGACGAACAACTCGTCAATGCGTATTTAGGTTCAAAAAATTAGGTTTTAGATGTTTCGTTGAAACATAGAAAATAGAAAAAAGTGCCAAAAGGCAAAAAGGAGAAAAAATATGAAAAAGATTATTGCTCTTCTCATGCTCTTACTGGCTTCCTTCGGTTTAATCGCGTGTGCTGAAGCAGAAGTCACGGTAGATCGTTTATCCGTAACGCCACCTACCAAAGTAGAGTATATCGTCGGTGATGCATTTGATGCAACCGGCATGGTTGTCAAGGTCATCTTCAGTGATGGTACAGACCGTACATTAACTGCTGCTGACTACACAGTAACAGGGTTCTCATCAACTGCTGCTGGTCTAAAGACTGTCACCATCACCTATGAAGGTGTTACAGCAACCTTTGGTATCGCTGTGTTTGACCCAGAAGCTCCTGAAGAAGCGCTCAGTTTAAATGTTGTTTCTGTTCCAACACAACAGATCTACAACAAGCAAGAAGAATTTAATGCTGATGGTTTAGTTGTTGAAGTATTATACAACACAGGTCGCAGACAAACACTCACTGCAGCTGAATACACCTTATCAGGATTCGTTCAAGGTTCAATTGGTCGTTATGACGTTGTTGTAACCTATGAAGATTTAACGACAACTTTCTATGCAGAAGTTCGTAACATCACCGTTCAAGGTGTCACTGAAGATAGCATTAAAGTTGGTAACACAGCTGTTCTTTCTGGTTTCTGGTCCATCGTTGGTGCACCATTCACCAATGGTATGAAGGCTGCATTTGAAGAAATCAATGACGCTGGTGGTATCGCTGGTCGTGAAATCGTTTATGTCAACAAAGACGACGGTTTTGATGGTACTGTTGGTTTAACCAATACACGTGCTCTTGTCAATGATGACAAAGTCTTCGCACTTGTTGGACATTTCGGTACACCAACCGTTTCTGCAACATTAGGTTTCATCCGTGAAGTCGGTGTTCCTATGGTTTATGCAGCAACTGGTGTTAACGTTTTATATCGTGAAAGATCATCTCTTGATCCTGTCATGCCCGTACAACCCATTTATTTAACGGACGGTCGTATTATGACTGCACGTGCATTAAATGAAAGTTTATATGGTACCAATGGTGATCAAGCACTTGGTGCAACCGCTAAAGTAGGTGTCCTCTACACCACTGATGATGCTGGTTCATCCATCCGCGAAGGTGTTGAAATTGAAGCACGTTCTGCAGGTAAGAATGCAAACTTCATTTACTCATCCTTTGCAGCAGCTGAAACTGCAGCATTAACCACTGCGATTGAAAACTTCCGTAGCCAAGGCGTTCAAGCTGTCATTATTGCAACAAACCAAGCTCCATTTAAGGCAGCGATTGGTGTCATGCAAAGTGTTGCATTCAACGTTCCTGTGTTCACATCTTATGTAAACGCTGATGCAACTGCAGTCGATGCAGCAACCAACTATACATTCCCCATTTTCACAAACGCATGGGTTGATATTTTCAGTGATAAAGGCTCTGCTGACTTAACCGTGTTTGCAACTGCAATCAACAATGCAAGTTTCTTAGATGAAGCAAGCAAGACTGCTATGCTTTCTAACTCATTTGCTATCGCGGGTTACATCGCAGCACGTACCTTCATTGAAGGTCTCGAACGTGTTGGTGAAGAAAGATTAACATGGGAATCCTTCATTAAAGCTATGGAATCTGAACCTATTTCAATTCCAATGGGTGGATCCGTTGATTTCGGTGGTGGCAAACGTTGGGGTATTGACTCCATGTCACTCTTGAAGTACAATCCATCGACAGACCTATTTGAAAAAGTTAGAGAAATTGAAACCCTAACACAAATTCAAGCAAAATAAGTTTCTATTGAGCGGGGGGAGGGGCAACCCTCCCCTTGTCCTCATCTTAAGAAAGAGGTATGAACATGAAAACTCCAACAATCATTACGGTTCAAGAAGCGATCAAACTTGTTAAATCCAACGATAACATCGTTTTAGGCATGGCAGGAGCAGAACCGAAGGAATTTATCAAAGCACTTCACGAACGTGCTTCAGAAGTCCAAAACGTGCGAGTCACAAACTGTTTACCATTTGAAAATGGTGAGTTCTTTATCAATCCTGAATATAAGACATCATTTTCAGTTGACAGCTGGTTTTATGGTGCGTCTTTGAGAAAAGCACACGACAACGGAAACATCAGTTTTATTCCCAATCATTTGCATTTGGCTGGTCGTAAACGTTTTGAACATGTGAAACCCAACATTTTTGTTGGCACAGCAACACCACCGGACAAACATGGATTCTTATCCCTTTCATTATCGAACGTTTATGAAAAAGAAGCGGTTGAACTTGCCGATATCGTGATCTTAGAAGTCAGTCCTAACTTCCCAAGAACCTTCGGTGATTTGGAAGTTCATGAAAGCCATGTGGATTACATCGTGAATGTCAATTATTATCCCCCTGTACTTCCTGATGCAGAACCTAATGAGAAAGATATTGCGATTGGAAACTTCATCGCAGAGAAGATTAAAAATGGATCGACCTTGCAGCTCGGCATTGGAGGGATCCCCAATGCAGTTGCTCATGCGCTGATGCATAAAAAGGATTTAGGGATTCATACGGAAATGTTTACCACCGGTTTGATGAAACTCGTCAAAGCGGGGGCTGCTAATGGATCCAAGAAGAAAACACATAAGGGTAAACATGTATGCTGCTTCGCATTAGGGACACAAGAACTTTATGATTTTATTGATAATAATCCAAGCGTTCAGATCCTTAATGGAAACTACGTCAACGATCCTGCAATCATTGGATTAAATGATAACCAGGTCTCCATCAATACAACCATTGAAGTTGACTTAACCGGTCAATGCGCATCCGAATCGATTGGCCATAAACAGTTCTCTGGAACCGGTGGTCAAGCTGATACAGCAATCGGTGCACAAAATTCTAAGGGTGGTATGAGTTTTATCACGTTATACTCCACAGCCATGGTTAAAAATCCAGTGACGGGTGAACGAGAAGAAATCTCAAAGATTGTCCCCTTCTTAAAACCAGGTGCCATCGTGACCTTATCACGTGCTGATGTTGATCATGTTGTGACTGAATATGGTTGTGTCTCGCTTCGTGGTACAAGTGTATCCGAACGTGTCAATTTATTAATCTCGATTGCACACCCCAAATTTAGAGATGAGCTTAGAGCTGAAGCCATCCGCTTAGGATACATTTAAGTTATATGCCTTACTTAGATTTTAAAGGCCGTAATATCTTCTATGATGTCAAAGGTCAAGGAAAGCCTATCTTGATTTTAAACGGCATCATGATGTCAACCAAAAGCTGGGAACCTTTCGCCAAAACGTTATCTTTTCAGAATCAGCTCATTCGATTAGATTTCATCGATCAAGGTCAAAGCGATAAACTCGAAAACTCCTTTTATACACAAGCGATTCAAGTCGATATCATGGAATCGCTACTCAAAGAATTAAAGATCAGTAGAATCAATTTAGTTGGGATTTCTTATGGTGGTGAAGTTGCATTAATGTTTGCCATTAAACACCCCCATTTAGTCGAACGTTTGGTGCTTTTTAATACAACACCTTACACCAGTCCCTGGCTTGCTGAAATCGGTCATCAATGGAATGCGATCGGTCGAACACGACAAGGTGAAACGTATTATCAAGCAACCATTCCTGTCATCTATTCGCCAAGCTATTATGAGAAGCGTTTAGACTGGATGAAGAAGCGCCAACAACTTCTTGTTCCCATCTTTTCAAATCCAACATTCTTGGATGCGATGGAACGGTTGACGAACAGCGCAGAATCATTTGATGTTCGAGCTGACTTAGATAAAATCACATGCCCAACATTGATTATTGCTGCTGATGAAGATTACCTCACACCACTTGCCAATCAAAAAGCATTACATCAGGCAATCCCTACGTCCTATCTGGTGATGTTACCTGGAGTCGGACATGCATCGATGTATGAAAAGCCGATGCTCTTTGTCACACTTGTTTTAGGTTTCATTAATGCGTTAGAAACAGAATTTACGATCTAGGAGGAATATCTATGTTTGAAAAACGACAAATCGTATTGAAGAATGGTGAAGTGATTCACTATCTCGAACAAGGAGCAGGCGAGAAAACGCTTGTGCTTATCCACGGTAACTTCTCATCATCGGTACACTGGACACCTTTATTAGAAAGACTCCCTAAGACGATTAAAGTCATCGCACCCGACTTAAGAGGATACGGTGATTCAACGTATTATCGTCGCATTACATCGCTTAAGGACTTCGCAGATGATATCTACCTCTTCCTACAAGCTAAAAAGGTTCTAAAGGCCGATTTTGTGGGTTGGTCATTGGGTGGAGGTGTCGCTTTAGAATTTGCAGCTGCTTATCCTCAAATGATTCATAAAATGGTCTTAATTAACTCAACGACTCACCGTGGTTACCCTGTATTTAAGAAGGGTGAAAACAATCAGATGTTATTAGGACAAGTTTACAGTTCACCTGAAGAAATGGGGAAAGATCCCGTTCAAGTGATTCCACTCCTTGAAGCACAGAAAAATAAGAATTTTGCAGTCATGAGCTGGGTGTTCAATGCGACCATATACACTGTCAATAAACCATCTGCTGAAGATAATCAATTATGGATCAGTGAATCGCTCAAGCAACGTAATTTGATCGATGCCGATTGGGCTTTAGCTAACTTGAACATGTCAAGTCAACACAATTTCTACAACGCTGGAACCAACAATATTCAGAATGTTAAGTGTCCAATTCTTCATACATGGGGGAAGAAAGATATCGTTGTCCCTGAATACATGGTCTTAGAGAATTTTAAAGCGTTAGAGAAACAATCGAAGTTGGTCGTCTATGATGAATGTGGACATTCACCACTTGTGGATGTGCCTGATCAATTGACCAAAGATATCCTCGAATTTATCGCATAAGGGCATTCGTGCCCTTTTTAGTTATATGATCGATTGTTAAAAATAAAGATTGTACATTCATGTCTATGAGTGTATTTTTTCATATATAGCGTAAAAAAAATGTAGTCAAAAAAAGAAAGTCCTTTTTTGTATGTTTAGTATATCTAAACTTATAAATATATGTCCTTTATAGGGTCCGATTCTAAACGATGAACACTAAGTAGGGTTATGTGGGTATATTAGAGGATTAAAGAAGTAGCCCTGACTGACTTAGATTTTTTAGATCCGTGTAATTTGTTCGATGAAAGAATGGAAAACAGATGTTACGGTCACAACATGGAATAAACAAAATCGATGAGTATTTTGATGAAATAATCATTTTACTGGTTGACAAAAAAACTCACAGAATGAACTGTTAATGAAATTCATCCAGTTGACAGATTGCACCAAGTAAAGCCATTGCATCACAATACATCAATTATATAGAAATGTGCATGAGTGCGTGTACGCGCGTATGTGCGTATGTGCATGTGAAATCAAATGTAGGACAACGGATTATGAACATTTGATTAGTAAAAAAATCGAAGATTAATTGATTGATCTGTCAGATACTCAGATACTAAGTTTTTAGCATTTATTATGATCACTTGAGATCAATTGTTTGAAAACAAGAAAGGACAGATATGATGTGTAACGAGCTATAAGAGATCGAAATAGACTAAAACGATGTATTACCTCTCATCATTCATTTATGACACACATATAGGGTGATAGAAGAAGAACCAACTGAAGAAATAGTAAAAATTGGCACCCCGATCAAAAAAGGCTAAAACGCATTTTCAGCGTTCGAAAGCCATAGATGGACTATTAATCATAAAAGTAGTTCTCAAATGCTGTAAAGCTTCTTTCACCTATGCTTATTACATTCATATTTGTTTTATGCATATATTTATAACCGATAGAAGCGTTAAATTACCGATATAAATATAGCAATTAGTAAACAGTAACAGTAATTATTCATCCATACAGCATCGCGTTTATTTTATATTTGTTCGTATAATATATATTATGTTAACCTATAATTGTGAGCACTACTGTGCGGTCAATCGTGTTTGTGTTGATAAGTGTGGATTTCTTTTTCGACTAAACTTTGACTTCTAATCCTGATGCGGGGTGTGAACTATCGAAAATCGACTATTGCTAAACTTATATTTTCCAATACGCAAAAAATGGGGGTTATGGTACAATAAAAATGGTGATCATATGAAACGGAAAACAATTTTAATCATCTTTACAGGCGGCACTATATCGATGGCGAAGCATAAAGAAACGAGTAAAGCAATTATCAGTGATAATCATTCTGAGTTGCTACAAAACATTGCTTCAGAGCTGAAAAATATCGATCTATTGTCGCATCAGTTTTCACTTAAACCATCTCCATCAATCACACCTAATGATATGCTGGAGCTCGCAAAATTGACAAAATCATACCTATCTGACCCCAAAATCGATGGTGTTGTGATTACTCATGGTACTGATACTTTAGAGGAATCTGCATACTTTTTAGACCTTTATCTCGAGACAATTAAGCCTGTAGTATTCACCGGATCGATGCGCAATTACTCTGAGCTTGGCTTTGATGGTCTCAGTAATTTGGTCAGTTCCATTCTTGTTGCTGCTCATCCTGAATCTAAAGATATGGGTGTTCTTGTTGTGATGAACGATGAAATCAATGCTGCTTCTGAAGTAACCAAAACACATACTCTTGCACTAGATACATTCAAATCGCTCGAATTTGGTCCGATTGGTATTGTTGAACAAGATAACGTTTTATACTATCGACAGACTCATTATGTACGTAAGCACATTACTCCAGATCACATTGAATCGCGTGTCGAAATCATTAAAGTCTATTCTGGCGCAAGTTCAGTTATACTAAACTTACTGATTGACCATGGGGTAAAAGGTTTCATCATTGAAGCACTTGGTCGTGGTAACGTTCCGCCAATGATGATTGAAGGTATTCAACGTGCCATCTCCTTAGGAATCCCTGTTCTCATTACATCACGCTGTCCCAAGGGTCGTGTTCTGGATAGTTATGGTTATGAAGGTGGTGGACATCACTTGAATCAACTCGGTGTCATCTTCACCGAAAATCTTTCAAGTCAAAAAGCACGTATCCGTTTAATGTTAACCTTAGGACTAACATCTGATACTCATCAAATTAGACAATACTTCTAATGGAGTGATTCTATGATCACATTCGCACAACGTATAAGAAATCGAGAACGTGTAAAACGTATCATTGCCTATTTCGTTTTAATCTGGGGAATTCTTGGAATTGGTCTGCAAATTGGTCGATCTCTTCTTGGAACTAATCCGTTAGAGTTTAGTTTCATCACACTTTTATACTTTACAACACAAAGTAATATCATCATTACTTGCATCGCATTCTTCTATTTATTTACAAAAAAACGAGGTCCCCTATATACCTCATTTGCTTTCATTGGATTTCTTAATATACTGATAACCGGGATTGTTTTTCATACCCTTTTAATCCCTTATATGGACCATGTTAGTTTCTTAAATCATGTGCTTCATACAATCAATCCAGTACTATATACAATCTTTTATATCTTTGTGATTGAAGAGTTTGTTTCCACGAAAAGATTCTATATTTCTCTTATCTATCCCATTATTTATATGCTATCTGTTTATCTGATAATTGAACCTTTATTTGGTGATATGATGGAACGACTCATGCCTGATTTTGTCGGTGCACGCTATGTTTATCCTTTCCTAGATCCACGAACATATCCATCTGGATTTTCAGATCTTTTAATCTTTAATCTCGGTATTCTAGCTCCTTCAATCGCTCTCTTATCGTTTCTATTATCCTTTCTCAAACAACGCTTTGAACGTCTAATCACGATTCGAAATACATAAAAAGAGACTCATTCCTGAGTCCCTTCGTCATGTTGATCATTTGATTTTTCATTAACATCATCCGTTTTGGATGTTGTTTTTTTCTTACGCGTTGTTGTCTTTTTAACCGGTTTTTCTTCTGGATTAACAGGTAAATCAGCAGTATCTTTTAATGGTTCATCTTCTTTAGTTGGTTCCATTTTTTCGACATTTGTTTCATCCTGTTGAACGGTTTCTTCTTGTTTATTCGTTACATTTTCAATATCATGAAGGGCTGCTTCAGCTTCTGCAAGCTTCAATTCTTCTTCGGTTTCCTTCATTTCTTTTGCTAAAATACGTGCTTCCTCTTGACGGCGAAGCGCAGCTTTTCTTGCTTCAATAATGGCCTTCTTTTTTTCTTCCATTAATCGTTTTTCGAGTTTTGCACGCTCTTCTTCGCGTCTTTCTTCTTCAGCAACTTCTCTGAGCATCATTTGATGTTCGAGTTCCTTTTTCTTTAATTCAAGGCGTTCTTCTCGGAGTTTTAATTTGCGGTTTAATCCTAATCTTATCGCTTTAAATGTCTTTCCAAATGGACTCCATAATACTGCAAATACTAAGCCGATTCGTTCAAAAAACGTATAGCTCCCGGTTTCAAAACGGACTCTTTTCGCTTCAATTCTTGCTGCTTTCTTTTCTTGTTTTAATACTTTTTTAAGATAGCGTTTACTATTTCTAGCACGTCTAAAACTACGTCTTCCAAGTGAATCTTCAACATACATTTTGATGGTTCTTATCTTCTTATCCGTACCTAAAACATAGTCTCTTAACTCTTGAATAGGTAGTGTCAGTTTATGAGAATCACGTGCCAAAATGATGGTATTTTCTTCTTTAAGCGGCAATAATTTCTTTTGATAAATCAAGCCGATTGCAGCAGCTTCAACGTTAACATAGGAGGTATTTGCAACCATGATATCGACCACATCAACCCCATCTCGCTTGAGTAAATCTTCCGTGAGAATCAATGCTCGACGTCCAATCAAGTTGAGTGTACGCTGTGCCTTAACAAGTAAAACAAGTGTCACAAAAACTAAAACAGCAAGTAAACCAAAGATAATGAGAAACTCAGGTTCGAGATTTTTTAACCATTCAATCATTTCTTTTCACCTCCAAGAAAATGTAGGAATGATGTCCCGTGTTTCGGTTTTTCAGTCATAAAGATATCGGTAATGGTGTAGCCAATATCTGCAAATGTTTTAAGGATAGGAAGTGAATTACCATGTTTAAAACGGGGTGAGAAGATGAGCATGGGTACATATTCGCGCGTGTGATCGGTACCATGATGAATAGGATCATTACCATGGTCAGCAGTCAGGATGAGGAGATCGTCATCGTTTAATTGTTTCATTAAATCGGGAAGTTGTCTATCGAATGCTTCAATCGCTTTTCCATATCCAATAGGATCACGTCTATGACCATATAGTGCATCAAAGTCGACCAAATTTAAGAAACATAATCCCGTAAATGATTCTTTTGCAACTGCCGTAATCTGATTCATTCCATCATCATTACTCTTCGTTTTGCTGTATCGATTGATGCCAAAACCATCGAAAATATCGTTGATTTTACCCAGTGCAATGACATCATATCCAGCTTCATCAAGGAAATTAAGTGCTGTTTTTTCATGTGGTCTTAATGCATAATCATGACGATTTGGGGTTCGAGTAAAGTTGTTTGCAGCTGTTCCAATAAACGGTCTTGCGATAACACGTCCGACTTTCCACTCTGGTTTCATTGTGATTTCACGAGCAATTTCACAGATGCGATATTGTTCTTCAATGGGGATGATGCCTTCGTGCATCGCAATCTGTAAGACAGAATCTGCGGATGTATAAACGATGAGATCACCTGTTTTGAGATGATGTTCACCAAGATCACGAATGATATCGGTTCCTGATGCACTGATATTGCCAATCACTTTTCGACCTGTCTTTTTCTCTAACTCTTGGATTAAAGCTTGAGGAAATCCTGTATTTGTAAACGTTTGGAAAGGTTTTGTAATGTACATGCCCATCATTTCCCAGTGGCCAGTCATCGTATCTTTCCCTAAAGATGCTTCCTGGATTTTTGTGTAAAAAGCTAATGGTTTTTTCACGGGTGGTACATGTTTAATCGGTGCAATATTACCATAGCCTAAAGCTTGAAGATGGGGAATGTGAAGTTCCATCCGTTCAGCAATATGACCTATGGTATTCGATCCTACATCATTGTAATCTTTTGCATCTGGTGCTTCTCCAATACCTAAACTATCTAAAACAATGAGAAATACGCGTTTATATGTCATGATTGTCCTCCTTAGCACGTGGATGTGCCTGTTGATAAATTTCTTTGATTCGTTTTTGACTAATATGTGTATAAATTTGAGTTGTTGAGATATCCTCATGTCCAAGTAGCGATTGCAATGTTCTTAAATCCATACCGTTTTCAAGCAAATGAGTCGCAAATGAATGTCTTAACGTATGTGGTGAACACTCGGTTTTTACACCAGCTTCTGATGCTAACTTCTTAAGAAGTTTAAAGAATCCTTGCCGCGACAACCTTTCTCCTTGTTGGTTGAGAAACAAAAACGTTGTTTTTTGTCCATGGAGAAGTTGATCCCTTCCTTTAATAATATAGTTTCTTAACGCGACAACAGAGGGATCAGAGATGGGGACCATCCGTTCTTTTTCACCTTTTCCCTTGACGAGTACATAACCTTGGTTAAGGTGAATATCGCTCATCTCGATATCGAGAAGTTCAGAAACACGCAATCCAGATCCATAGATAAGTTCGAGTAATGCTTGATTTCTTAATCCTAATGGTTTTGTGGTATCGACAACCTCTAAGATAGCCATCACCTCATCCACACTGAGCACTTGAGGTAAGTGTTTTTCAATTTTGGGTGATTGAATCGCTTTTGTGACATCGAGATCAACTTCTTTTTCGATCAATAAAAAGTGATGGAAACTACGAATGGCTGTTAACTTTCTCGCCATACTTTTAGTTGTCATGTCTCGCTTTAAGCTTCGCATAAACGCTTCAACATGTTTTTTTTCGATAAGATCAGGCTTTTTAATATTATGATATTTTTCAAGAAAATGGGCATACTGTTCGATATCATGAACATAAGATGACACGGTATTTGGACTTGATCCTTTTTCTTTTTTAAGGTATAATTCGAAATCTTTGATGATATATTTCATATGAATACCATAAAGACTTGATTGCCCAAAAACAGTCCTTGTTGGGTCAGTTTGAGTCTTCCTTCCTTGATTTCAATCAGTCCAAGATTCATTTTATCGTTGAGTTGTGGATACTTTTCAAAAAGAGAAAGATGGTAGCGATCTTCGATATAGGTGATATCAACACCATCGATTCGTCTCAGTCCAAAGATTAAATCATCTTGTAAAAGCATATCTTCTGTTTGATATTCTTTTCTTTCCATCCATGTTCTAAAATAGTCCTGCAAGTGGCGATGATTGTAGGTGCGGTATCGATCGATATAACCATGCGCACCAAGACCTACACCAATGTATTCAGAAAGCGTCCAGTAAAGGTTATTATGCATCGATTGATGTCCGTTTTTTGCATAATTTGAGATCTCATAATGTTCAAATCCTTGAGCCTTGAGTGTATGCATCACGCGCTCATACATCATAGCCTCCATATCTTCATCCATTTGATGGAAGTTTCCTTTCAAATATTGGTGATAAAAATATGTCTTTTCTTCAAGAATAAGAGAATAACATGATACATGTGTGATATTCAACTGTTCGATCATCTTGAGATCGTGATCAAGCATCTCCATCGTTTGACCAGGTATCGCATAAATTAAATCAACCGATAAACGTGAAATACCAATCTTTTTTAAGTGATCGATTACAGATAAGACATGATCGGTTGTGTGTTTTCGATTGAGATAATGGAGTAATTCTTGGTTAAATGTTTGCACACCTAAGCTGATGCGATTGATGCCATAATGCTTAAAAAGAGCACCTTTATCTTCCGTGTAAGACTCAGGATTAACTTCAATCGTATATTCGTTGGGATGAATTTCTTTCAGTGCATCCAATAAAACTCTCAACTGCTTAACTGAAAGCATTGATGGCGTTCCACCACCGATATAGATGGTATCAATCGTTTTAAAATGATCTTGATATGATTTGATTTCTTCAACTAAATGGTTGAGATATTCATCCATCATTTGCTCATTTTTTGGCACGCGTTTGACGAAATCACAGTAGTGACAAATCGATTCACAAAATGGAATATGCACATAGAGTCCCTTCACATGATCACGCCTTTCGTATCTCTATTATATCAAAAATGGTTTACATAATAAAGAAAAGTGACGAGTTATGACTCATCACTATTCGATAATATCGCTAAGAATGCTTCCTGTGGAACATCGACTCGACCCAGTGTCTTCATCTTCTTCTTACCTTCTTTTTGTTTCTGGAGGAGTTTCTTCTTCCGTGAAATATCGCCACCATAGCACTTCGCTAAGACGTCTTTTCTCATCGCTTTAATCGTTGTGCGTGCAATGATCTTCGTACCTAATGCTGCTTGAACAGGAATCTCAAACATTTGTCGTGGAATGAGTTCAACCATTTTTTCACAAATGGCTTTCCCACGATTATAGGCAAAGTCCCTATGCACGATGATCGATAACGCATCCACCACTTCACCATTAAGTAAAATATCCATCTTGGATAGGTTTGATGGCTTGTATCCAGCCATCTCGTAATCAAAGGATGCATAACCTTTGGTTGATGATTTTAATTTATCAAAAAAATCATACACGATTTCAGATAAAGGTAGTTCATACGTAATATGGACTCGATTTGCATCGATATACTTCATATCACCAAAGATTCCACGCTTTTTCTGAGATATATCCATAATAGCACCGACATATTCTTTAGGTGACATAATGGATGCTTTAATATAAGGTTCTTCGATTCTTTCAATTCGTTGAGGATCAGGCAATTTCGATGGATTATCCACACTGACCATCGTCCCATCCGTCAAATAAACATGGTAGACAACGGATGGTGCGGTTGCAATCAAGTCGATATTGAATTCTCTACGAATACGTTCTTGGATAATATCCATATGGAGTAACCCTAAGAAACCTGTTCTAAATCCAAACCCTAAAGCTTGAGATGTTTCTGGTTCATAAAGCAGTGATGCATCGTTTAATTTAAGTTTTTCAAGTGCATCTTTGAGATCTAAAAATTGATCAGCATCAATCGGATAAAGTCCACAAAAGACGACGCTATTTAATGTCCGGTAACCGGGTAGAGCTTCTTTAGCAGGACGGTCAGCATAGGTAATTGTATCCCCCACACGGACATTTTCAATATCTTTGATGCTTGCATTAAGATAACCAACATCACCAGGTCCTAAGAAATCACGCTTGACGACTTTGGGTGTATGAACGCCTACTTCAAGAACTTCATACTCTGCGTGTGATGCCATGAATTTGATCTTATCACCTTTTTCGATCGTACCATTGACGACACGAATATAAGGAATAACACCTTTATAGGAATCAAAAACGGAGTCAAAAACAAGGGCTTGAAGTGGTGCTTCAGCATCCCCTTTGGGCGCAGGAACATCCGTGATGATTCGCTCTAAAATTTCTTCAATACCTATGCCTTCTTTTGCTGATGCTAAGACGGCATGTTGTGCAGGTATACCGATGATATCTTCAATCTCTTTTTTCACTTTTTCGGGTTCTGCACTGGGAAGATCGATCTTGTTGATCACTGGAATGATTTCAAGATCATTGTCAATAGCAAGATAGACGTTTGCTAATGTTTGAGCTTCAATACCTTGGGCAGCATCAACGACTAAAATCGCTCCTTCACATGCTGCTAAAGAGCGTGATACTTCGTATGTAAAGTCGACGTGACCTGGTGTATCGATTAAATGCATGATATATTGTTCGCCGTTTTTGGCTTGGTAAAACATCTCAACAGCGTTGAGTTTAATCGTTATTCCTCGTTCTCTCTCAAGATCCATTGAGTCGAGAAGTTGTTCTTTCATCTCACGATCACTGACCGTATTTGTCGCTTGAAGTAACCGGTCAGCAAGGGTAGACTTGCCATGGTCAATATGCGCGATGATGGAGAAATTTCTGATTTTCTTTTGACGTTCATTAAGAACAGATTTCTTCATGTTACACTTACCTTTCCGCTTTATTATTGTATCATAAATCCACCTTAAAAAAAGCATATTTTTTCTTAATTATTAACAAAACATATTTTCTAAACTACGTAAACGTTTTTATCATTTTTCATTCAAAATGAGATTGCAAATTGCTTGACTATTATAGTATAATGAATGCGTAATGAAACAATTCATAGGAGGAATTTAATAATGAAGAAATTGATTGCATTCTTTTTTGTTGCCTTGCTTGCTCTCAGCTTAGTAGCATGTAAGGAAAGAGAATATCCCGTTGACGGCGTATTCTTAGGTTATGAAGTGAGTGTTAGCCGTAACGCACCTCAAGTTACTTATGTAACAGTAACCATCGAAGATGGCGAAATTGTTGAATACAACATTGATGTCCGCCAAGGTACAAGAACCAACACAGGTACAACTGAGGCTCCAAACTATACATTCGCATGGAATGCGAAGACCAAGAAAGAACTTGGTGACGACTATGGTATGAAGGAATCTTCAGCAATTGGTAAAGAATGGTATGAACAAGCTGCAGCGATTGAAGCATTCTGGTTAGAAAATGGCGTAGAAGCTATGACTAAGAATGCTGAAACGAATGCAATTGACAATATTACTGGTGTTTCTATTAAGGATGCATACAGTGTAGCAGCTCTTCAAGCACTAGAAAATGCTAAAGCTGGTAAATTTGTTGCTGTTCATTGTTCAGGTACTGATCTATACAGTGTAGAAATGACCTTAACTGATAAAGGCGCGATTGACACTTTAAAGCTCGACGTTCTTCAAGCAACCAAGAGTGCTACTGAGGGTACATTCGTATGGAAGACTCAAACTAAGCAACAATTAGGTTATAACTATGGTATGCATAAGAATGCATCCGGTACAACCACTGAAGCTGATTACATTGCATGGTTACGTGCTAATAACAAGTATGAATGGTTTGAACAAGCAGATATGATTACTGCTGACATTATTGAAAATGGTTGGAGCGCAACTGCTTCTGAAACTGTGATCGCTGGTGTAACCATTACGACAACAGGTTATTACGCAGTACTCGCTAAACTTTTCGCATTTGCTGGCGATTCTGTTAAATAACACAAACTTACAACGAAAGCACCTCTCGAGGTGCTTTTTTGTTTCACCAATGGTCCATGATGACTTGTATTCCTTATTTTAGTATGCTAAAATGAAATGCGAAGGGGAGTAGTTTCCCAAAAATCAATCGTCAGGACGGCAATAGCCCGGTTGATTTTCAAGCTCAGCTTGTAACAAGACCTTCAAGTTTTTTTAACTTGAAGGCTTTTATTTTTGAAAGGTGATCGTATGGATTATATTCTCAGTTTTCTATTACTTATTGTTGGTTTTGTGTTTCTTGTTAAAGGTGCAGACTTCTTTGTCGCATCATCAAGTTCGATCGCAAGACGCTTTCATGTTTCACCACTCGTCATCGGATTAACCTTGGTTGCCTTTGGTACATCACTGCCTGAACTTGCGGTTAGTTTTGTTGCTTCTCTTACAGTCGCACCTGGAGCAACTGCTGATATTGCGATGGGCAATGTTGTTGGATCCAATATCGTCAATATCACACTGATATTGGGATTAACGGCACTTGCTAAACCTGTCAAAGTATCCAAAACGATGCATCGTAAAGAATTTCCATACCTTATTTTTTCTTCCGTACTTATTCTTCTATTATCTTTATTCTTCCAATCAGATACACGTATTGTATGGTGGGAAGCATTGATTTTATTAGTTTCTTTTATTGGTTATGTCTATCTCATGATTAAGACAAGCAAAGACGGGGTTTCAAATGAAGAGATTCCACAACTTGATATCAAAAAGGCAGTATTCATACTCATCATCGGTATTGCAGGTGTATCACTGGGTGGTTGGATGGTGACGCGTGGTGCTGAACAGATTGCAACCTCTGTTTTAGTAAGTTTCTTTGATATGACGCTCACAAAAGCAACCACACTTGTTGGTTTATCGATTGTAGCTGTGGGAACTTCACTTCCTGAAATGGTGACATCTGTGGTTGCAGCGAAAAAAGGTGAAAATGAGATTGCATTTGGTAACTTAGTTGGTTCCAACGTCTTTAACGTCTTGTTTATCTTGGGCTTATCTGGTTTAGTGACACCTCTAGGAATCAATGGCGATGTCATGATTGATATGTATATCATGCTTGGTGTAACCATTCTTGCAGTCATCATGGCTATTTCTAAAAATATCGTAACAAAAAAAGAAGGTTCTCTTCTTGTTTTCGTGTATGCAGCCTATTTGGTTTATATTATTTTAAGAGCTCTCGCCATTCTATAAAAAATAGGGTTTTCACCCTATTCAATATCCTCACTTAATTCAGGTTCTAGGTTGACAATATGAATGTTGACTTCTAGGACCTTTTTTTCATCCGCACTTGTTACAACCACTTTGATATTCTTGAAGATGAATGAATCTCCTACCATCGGAATCTTGCCTAACATATCTTGAACCCAACCGTTAACTGTTGAAAAATCCATTTCATCATCAATATCTAAGGTTTCAAAGAGGTCGTCAAGATCAGCCGTACCTTTAACTTTGTAGGTGAAGTCATCAACTTGAACAATCTGTTCAATAATCTCATCGTGTTCATCCCAGATATCACCAACAATTTCTTCTAAGATATCTTCCATCGTCACAATCCCTAATGTTCCACCAAATTCATCTTTAACGATCGCCATGTGTGCTTTGTTTTCTTGTAATAGATCAAGCAAATTGGAGACCTTCATGTATTCAGTCACAAAAACAGGGGGTTTGATGATGCTTTCAAGAGGTTGTTTTTCAAGGACGACACGATTATAAAAGTCTTTATGATTGATGATACCAATGATGTGATCAATCGATTCATCATAAACCGGAATTCTAGAATAACCACTATGTTTAAAGATATGAATAATCTTTTTTGTTTCTTCATCTTTTGCAATCGCAACAACATTCACACGAGGTGTAAAGATTTCTTCAATCTTTAAATCATCAAAGTCGATGACATTACGGATCAAATCGCCTTCGTTTTCATTGATTCCACCTTCTTGTTGAACTTCAGACACATAGGTCAAAAGCTCTTCTTCAGTGATGGATGGACCTTCTTCTTCCTTCAAACGACGATTGATCAGTTTCTGAATACCACCAAAGATAAAACTTAATGGATATAAAATCCAGATGAAGAGTTGTAAAACCGGTGTGATTGCCATCGCGAATTTTTCTGGCATTCTTTTCGCAATACTCTTCGGTGAAATTTCACCAAAGATCAAGACTAAAACAGTCATCACAGCGGTAGATAATGTCACACCTAAATCGCCCCAGTAACGCACAAAAATGACAGTTGCAATCGATGCTGATGCGATATTAACTATGTTATTACCCACGAGAATCGTGGTTAAAATACGGTCAAAATCCTCTGACAAAGCCAGTGTTTTTTTGGCGCGTTTGTGACCATTTTGAATGGCGTGTTTTAATTTGATCGGATTGAGCGACGAGAATGCTATTTCGGTGGCAGAAAAGAATGCTGACATCAAAATAAGTAGCGCAATCACGAGTATTTGTATGAGTACTTCTTCAGTCATGGTTAAACTTCCTTATCGTCATCATCATGCTCTTGATCTTCGAGCTTTGTGACACGAACTTTGGTAATAATTTTGTTTTCGATATTGAGTACATCAAATCGAAAACCGTTGTATTCAATAGAAATTGTTTCATTTTCTTCTGGAAAACGACCCAGTTGTCCAAGGATAAATCCTGAGATGGTATCATAATCTTCAACTGGGAGATCAGCTTCTAAAATATCTTCGATATCATGAATATTTGCTAATCCATCGATTTCAAATTGTTCATCATTGATCTGTTTAACGTCTTCTTCATCTTCATCATATTCATCAGAGATATTACCAACAATTTCTTCAATCAAATCTTCAATCGTAACAATCCCTGCAGTTCCACCATATTCATCAAGAACAACCGCAATATGATTCTTTTGTTTTTGCATTTCGCGGAATAATTCAGCCGTTCTCTTGGATTCTGGCACAAAGTAAGGGGGTCTAATCAATGATTTTAAACTAAATTTTTCTTCAGGCTTATCCAAATACTTCAGTAAATCTTTCACATGGATGGTTCCAACGATATGATCGATATTTCCATCATAAACTGGATAACGTGTATATTGTTCTTCACGGATGAAATCCATGAGTTGAGCACGTGATGATTTGATACTGATGGCAGAAATTTCAGTGCGATGGGTCATGATTTCATCAACCGTTGTGTCAGAGAAGTCAAACACGTTTTGAATCATTTCGCCTTCTTCTTCATCAATTGATCCAACTTTACTGCTTTCTTCAACAATCGTACGTATTTCTTCTTCAGTAACTTTTCGTTCACCTTCATGAGGTTTTAGACCAATAATTCGTCCAACAAGTAAGGATATCGTATTAAATAACCAAATGATCGGTCTAAAAAGTTGTGTGATGAAAATAATGATGCCAATCGTCCCATATGCAATCTTGTTCGTATATTTATAAGCAAGACGTCTTGGAATGAGCATCCCAAAAATCATGTGGAATGTGAGGAGCAACAGTGAAATCACGATGATCACAAGTGGTCTCACAGCTTGAAAATCTGTATTAAACCAATCAATGATATCATTACTGAAGGTATCTAAAGCGATCGCACCATTCACAATCGCAATCAATGTGATCACAGTTTGTATGGTGGTTTGATAAGGTTTTGGATTTTTTGCATATTTTAAAACACGGAGGGCACGAATATGACCTTCCTCAGCATCTTCTTCAACCTTGGCGTCGCTGATCGCGACCAATGCTGCTTCACTCGCAACCAAAATTGCAGATAAAACAATCAATAAAATCATGAGTATAATTGAGGTTAACATGATCTCACCTCAGCATAACAAAAAAAGACACCAAAAAAAGCGCGATGCTTGCTGTCTTTGAGTTCCGTATATGTCGGATCGTCGATCCTACTACTGCTATCTTCCATTCCTTACATGTTCCTCCATCTAGGATGTACTATCAATATCATACAAGATTCTCATGAAAAAGTCAATATAACATCCCGTTAACGCTATTTTTGGTATCATCTTTTCTTGCTCGATGGATGAATGTATGTTACAATAAAAAGGTATATCTAAACGGGTGGATGAATGATCATTTTCCTCCATCTATATGAAATCATTGAGAAGAAAAGGTAACCATATGCCCACCATTATTCATCTACTTATGCTTATCATCGGATTCGTTTTATTGATTAAAGGTGCAGATTTTTTTATTGTAAGTTCAGCATCCATCGCACGAAAATTCAACGTTTCACCACTCATTATTGGATTAACGTTGGTTGCATTTGGTACTTCGCTTCCTGAGTTAGCGGTTAGCTTTGCTGCTTCGATTTCTGCAAAAGTAAATGGTACAACAGCAGACATTGCCATGGGAAATGTCATTGGTTCCAATGTCGCTAATATCACGATTATCCTCGGATTATCTGCATTGATGATGCCTATTGCTGTCCAAAAATCAATGAATAAACGTGAATTACCTTTTGTTCTCTTCGTCAGTGTATTGATTGCAATTCTTACCAATTTATTCTCATCAGATCAAATTATTTGGTGGGAAGCATTGATTTTACTTGCATTCTTCGCTTATTATATGGTTCTCATGCTCAAAAGTCATCAGCAACAAGAAGAAAATCTTGATGTTCACTTGGTTGATATGAAAAAAGCATTGATCTTACTTTTTGTCGGTATCGCTGGTGTCTCCTTTGGTGGATGGTTGGTCACCGAAGGTGCTGAGTTTATCGCAATCGAAATTCTTGTTTCAGCATTTTCAATGGGTACATCGAAAGCTACAACATTAGTCGGTCTGTCGGTTGTTGCACTGGGTACATCACTTCCTGAACTTGTCACGTCTGTCATGGCTGCACGAAAAGGTGAAAATGAAATTGCTCTCGGTAATGTCCTCGGTTCAAATGTTTTCAATACGTTGTTTATCGTTGGTATTTCGGGCATCGTCGTTCCATTAGGCATCAATAGTGATGTCAAACTTGACTCCATCATCTTGATTGGTATTACTTTATTAGTGGTCATTTTCTCGATGACGAAACAAACCATATCAAAAAAAGAAGGGTTGATCCTTCTTCTTGTCTATGTAGCATATATCACCTATATTATATTACGCGCTTTAGGTTCTATTTAAAAAAATCACAGAGTGTTTCATATAAATCATCACGATGAACAAGATAATCATCGTGGTTTTTTTTCGCTAAAATCATCAATGATGCGTATGGAAGATGATGCGCGATTGTCGATGTATGTGATCGTTTGATGACATCATGTTCACCAGCAATAACACGTGTTGGGATGGTGATGTTTGCAAGATCCTTGGTTAAAATATGGGGTTGATCAAGCATCATCTTAATCAAAGGATTCTTTGTTTTTTGATAGGTTTCTTCCATAGCCCTCAAGACACTTACTTTTAAACCAGCAGGCTCTAGATTTGCACCACAGATCACCATTTTCTTCAATGCATCTTGTTTTTGAATTGCAATCTTTAGACCGATGATTCCTCCATCACTAAATCCTAAAAAATAGGGTTGCTTGATATTCAATTTAATCATCAAACACAAGATATCATGTGCCATGACATCGTAATCAAAGACATCTGTCCAATCAGACTTTCCATGATTTCTAGAGTCAACTGAATAGCACGTATAATGATGACTTAACCTCTCAACAAGGCGATCAAAGATCTGATGGTCCTCACCATTTCCATGCACCAAAACAAGAGGTTCTCCTACCCCCTTTTTTTCAATATAGATTCGAATATCACCGACTAATACACGCATAAAATCTCCTAGAGAAAAGGTCCCAATAGGGGACCTAATGTGTCAATGTGCATAAGCCATGTTCTGTATCCCTTTCGGGTGTGACCATTTATCTCTACCTTGTAGCATGAACGCACTTCGAATTTGTTTGTTCACGTGCCCCTACCAAATTTGGGTTGCTAGCTTGAGGGGTTTACCGCGTTTCATCCTTATGTTTCCAAAAGGCTCGTCTCTGTGGCACATTACGTCTAGAGCATAGTTTCCCTTAGCTCATCAAACGCCGTTACGCTTTCGCGTACCCTAGGTTATTTTTTCCCTAGGCACAAACACTTACATCCATCACAGGATGTGCTAGCATGGACTTTCCTAACCACGGCGTGCGTGGCTCGGTCACCTTCCATTGACACAAGCATTATATCATATTTTTGATTTCAACACTCACAAAAAACAAAAAGAGGTCGAAACCTCTTTTTAGATTACTTAACGATTAATGCATCTTTTCTGGATAAGTCAATGCGTCCTTTTTCATCAATTCCAATGCACTTCACAAGGATTTGATCACCAATAGAAACGACAGATTCAACCTTTTCCACGCGTTCTTTAGCAAGTCTTGAAATATGAACGAGTCCTTCAGCACCTGGCCAAAGTTCAACGAAACATCCAAACTTTTCAATACGCGTGACTTTACCTTCATAGATTTCGCCAACTTTCGCTTCTTTCACTAAGGCAAGAATACGTTCAGCTGCGGATTCAATCCATTTGGTTTCACTGTGCATCAAGAAGACACGACCATCTTGTTCGATATCAATCTTCACTTGATTGTTATCTTCAATGATTTGGCTAATGATCTTACCACCAGCACCGATAACGTCTCTAATCTTATCTGGATTGATACGAATCATCATGACCTTAGGTGCATACTTCGACAATTCCTTGCGTACAGTAGGAATGGTTTCAAGCATATGATCAAGGATATGCAAACGACCAATACGTGCTTGTTCGAGTGCTTCTTTTAAAATGTCTTCGGTAATACCAGAGATCTTAATATCCATCTGTAAAGCGGTGATACCATCTTTCGTACCGGCAACCTTGAAATCCATATCGCCTTCATGGTCTTCCATGCCTTGGATATCGGATAAAACGGTGTAATAGTCGCCTTCTTTGATGAGACCCATCGCAATCCCTGCAACAGGTGCTTTAATGGGAACACCAGCAGCCATCAGTGCCATGGTACCTGCACAAATCGTTGCTTGTGAAGATGAACCATTTGATTCTAAAATTTCAGAAACGACGCGAATGGTGTATGGGAATTCTTCTTCAGTAGGTAGTACTTGTAGTAGGGCGCGTTCGCCAAGTGCTCCATGTCCGATTTCTCTACGACCAGGTGAACCATATCGTCCTGTTTCACCCACTGAGAATGGTGGGAAGTTATAATGAAGCATAAAGCGTTTGGATTCTTCTAAACCAAGACCATCAATGATTTGGTTTTCTCCAAGTGCACCAAGTGTAACAACACCAAGTGCTTGCGTTTGACCACGTGTAAAGAGAGCAGAACCGTGTGTGCGTTGTAGAACATCAATGCGTGAAGATAAAGGACGAATTTCATCAACTTTACGACCATCAGGACGTACTTTATCTTGGGTAATGAGACGTCTTAATTCTTGTGTAACAATACCTTCTACGATCGATTTAACGTGTGCTAAATATTCTTCTTTTGCCTTTTCATCAAAGTACTTAACACCTTCTACTTCTTTAATAAATGATGTTTTTGAGAAATGTTCAATGGTTTCAGCAGTTAAATCATCAATCGCTTGATAACGTTCTAATTTGTCAAAGATCGATACAGCTTTCACCATACGTTCTTTCGCGTAAAGATGAACAGCTTTTCTTAATTCTGGATCAATCGTTTGTACTTCATAATCCATTTTGACAACTGGATTATCATCTAAAATCGTTTGAATAAATGCAACGAGTTTTTTGATTTCAGCATGTCCAACCATGATTGCTTTGAGCATATCCTCTTCAGAAACTTGTTTTGCACCTGCTTCAACCATGTTAATGGCATCTTTTGTGCCTGCAACGGTGAGTTCAATATCCGATTGTGCTTGTTGCTCAACAGTTGGGTTAATGATGAGTTCACCATTCACACGGCCAAGTTGGACACCAGCTACGGGTCCATTGAATGGAATATTCGAAATGCCTAAAACAATGGATGAACCAATGAGTGAAGCAATCTCTGTCGTGCAATCGGGATCACTTGATAAAACAGTGTTCACGATTTGAACTTCATTCTTAAAACCTTCTGGGAACAATGGACGAATCGGGCGGTCAATCAAACGTGATGTTAATGTTTCATGTTCTGAAGGACGTCCTTCTCTTCTTAAGAATCCACCAGGAATCTTACCAGCCGCATAAAGCTTTTCTTGATATAAAACCATTAAGGGAAAGAAGTCTTGAGTAGAAGCTTCATTCTTTGCGGTTACAACACTTAATACTGTAGAGTCACCATAGGTGATCATGGCTGATCCAGCTGCTTGCTTGGCCACCTCACCGATTTCAACACGTAGCACTCTACCGCCTAGTGTTGTTTCGTAAATCTTCTTTTGCATGATATAAAATCTCCTTCATTTTATATGTCTATTTATCTTTTCATAGCCTTCATCATGATACCACAAAAAAGGATGTAAGTATAGAGAATTAAAAAAAAAGGTGCTTTCGCAACCTTTTTATCGACGAATACCTAACTTATCAATCAATACTTGGTAACGTTCAATGTTTGAATTACGCAAGTAATTGAGCAAGCGACGTCTTTGACCGATCATGGTGTATAATCCACGACGGGAATGGAAATCATGAGGATGAGATTGAAGGTGTGTGTTGAGTTGATTGATTTGTTCAGTGAGTACAGCCACTTGGACTTCAGGAGAACCTGTATCCCCTTCCTTGGTTGCATACGCCTTGATGATTTCATTCTTCTTTTCTTTAGAGATTGCCATAATGCTTTATCCTTTCTCGTATAACTAAAGACAGGGTTGGCTTTCCACTATCCTTGTTAACGCCTTTTTCATTGTATCATATTTGGTCAAAAATGCAAGGTTTATTTCCTAGATTTTGACAAATTGATCCACATTGAGAACAAATACGGTGGCTCCACCGACTTCGACTTCAATGGGTAATGCGGAGAATGAACCAAATTCATTCACAATGGTATTGGGAACAAGTTTTGTTCGCTTTTTGCTGTGTGCTTCGATGATTTCTAAGGCTTGTGGAACTTTTTCATCGTTGACCCCAATCATAAACGTGACGTTTCCTGCACGCAAGAAACCACCAGTGGTTGCCAAACGAGTCGAGAAAAAACGATCTTTCACTAATGCTTTTTGAACCTTGTTCGCGTCATCATTGGATACGATTGCGATAATTAGTTTCATATAATCACCTCGTTATCTTTATTATAACATATCTTTTTTTAAATGATTAATTTTCGAATGGCCGCTTCATCTTTCTTGATTTGCTCAATCAGTTCTTTCTTATTTCTGAATTTGAGCTCTTGACGTAAGTAATGAAGGAAGACGACAGTGATCCTTTTTCCATATATGTTTTTATTGAAATCAAGGATATGAATCTCTAATCGTTTGTCAAAACTATAATTGAGAGTTGGGTTATTACCGATATTTGCCATGGCGTGATACCAGATGTCATCAACCATGACTTTTACATAATAGACTCCACTTTGTGGAAGAAAATAGTTTCCAAAATCAATATTGGCTGTAGGATAACCAAGCTTATGACCAATCCGATTGCCATGTACAACAACCCCTTTAACATCATAATGGCGATTAAGGAGTTTTCGTGCAGAACCTAAATCACCCATGGATAAAAAGTCTTTGATGTAGGTCGTTGATACACGAGTATGGTTATAAACTAAGTCTTCAACAACATCAACAAAGAAGTATTTCTTTAAATCAGCAATCGTTCCTTCTCCACGATAACCAAAGCGTGCATCACGTCCGATCACGAGACGTTTCACATGAAGATTGCGCAAAAATTGAATGAATTCATCGACTGATAATTGTGAAAATGCTAAGTTGAATTCCACAATAAATGCATAATCCAAAGGATATTTCGCGAAAAGATTGATTTTATCTTCTTTTTGTGTCAAGGTTCTAAATGATTGTTTGCGAAGGACAGAAGATGGATGTGGATCAAATGTTAAAACACCATGCTTTGTATCCGGATACGAAAGCACACGTTCAATAAGTTGTTGGTGACCCAAATGTAGACCATCGAAATTCCCCATCGTGATGGTTATTGGATCTTGATTCGTGATGAGTTGATAGGGTGCAGCCTGTATTTTCATAAAACTCCTTTAAAAAATGATGACTGGTCGATAGGTTGTTCCCTCATGGATGGTATAATAAGCCACCATATGTTGGTGTTGATCGCGTACCAAGAAAGGCTCTTGAGTGATCAGTTGTCTTTCATCAAGGTAAATTCCATTTTTAACCAATTTAATCATATAATCGTTTAATACAATACTCGGTGTGTGTTCAAAAAAAGAGGTCAGTGTCACTACATCATCCAGCGTCACAGTGTCCATTGTTTTTGCATGCTCAATGTTGTAAGGACCCACTGTTAATCGATGTAATCGTGAAAGTGCACCATATGTCTCTAAGCGTTCTGCTAAATCGACAGCAAGGCTTCTGATGTATGTCCCTTTTGAGACATGTGCGATAAAATCAAATGCATGATCATGATAGGACGATGTCATCTCAAAACGATCGATGTCAATGGTTCTAGCTTCTCTTTCAATCTCAGTACCTTTTCTTGCAAGGTCGTAGAGTTTTTGTCCTTCTACTTTAATCGCAGAATACATCGGAGGTACTTGAGCATAGGATCCGATAAACGATGACATCTTCTCTTTAATCATGTGTTCATTGACCTGAGGGGTCATCGTTTTTTCAACACGACCTGTTGTGTCATACGTATCATAATGTTTTCCTAATCGAATGGTTCCTTCATAGGTTTTATCGAGATTGGAAAACATATAGGCGAGTTTGGTTGCTTTCCCTAAACAGAGAATTAAAAGGCCACTTGCAAAAGGATCAAGCGTCCCAGTATGTCCCACTTTATCAATCTTAAACTTATGTTTAATCTTTGCAACAACGTCATGTGATGTCCATCCCACAGGTTTGTTGATGAGAAGAAAACCATCCATGTGATCACCTCTTTCTATTATACCGTAAATAGAAAAAAAGAGGAAATAAAAAAAGCACTTGCGTGCTTTGATTATCTGAACTGATTCATCCAAGATTGGACGCGTTCTTTAGGTTGGTAACCTGATTGGCGATCGACTTCTTCACCGTCTTTATAAAGTACAACGGTTGGTACGCTACGAATACCTGCTTCAATCGCTTGGTTTCTAAAGAGGTCAATGTCGACACGGTAGAACTTGACATCGTTAAGTTCAGTGGAAAGTGATTCTAATACGGGTTTCAACATTTTGCATGGTCCACACCATGTAGCAAAATATTGTACAACTACTAATCCTTGTTGTCCGATCACGTCTTGATAATTTTGTCCTTGATAGTCAATCATTAAATTTTCCTCATTTCTTTATTATTTTCACCCTCTATTATATGTGTAAAGAACATAAAATTCAAGGGGTACGCACTCATTTCAATGTAATAATGGTTACACCATTGAGTCCTTCTCCTTCACCACCATAACGATGAGATGTGACATAAGGCGATGATTTGATATAATCATGGACAGCTTTTCGAACTGCTCCACTACCAAAACCATGAATGATACGCATCGATGATAAACCTGATAGCATGGCACGATCAATCGCTTGATCAATCGCTTCCTTCACTTCTTCAAAACGATAACCACGTAAATCGAGTTCTAGACTAGCTTGTCTCGAAGGTGTTGTTCCACTATCGATCTTTTCTTTTCTTACTGTTTTTTGAGGAGATATTTTGGGTTTATCTTTACGAAGATCCGATTTTTTAAAGGATAAGTCAAATTTGCCAAAAACGACACGGATATCGTCATCTTTGATCGATTTCACCTTTCCATATTGTTGATAACTGAGAATAAAGACATCATCACCAACCCTAATTTCATCATCAAATGTGATACGATCATCATGTGATATGGTTTGATTGAGCTGATACTTTATCTGAGCAAGCTCAGGATTGGTTAATTCCTTTTTCGATTGAAGCGATTTGATGATCGCTAAGACTTCTTCTTTTAGGAGTTGCCATTTAGCTTCTTCTTTTGCACGAATGGATTCTAAAATACGATCTTGTTCTTTTAATAATTTATCCTTGGCTTGTTGATAGTTCTTCTTTTCTTCTTGAGCATGTTCAAGTTCATTGGCAACGCGTTCTTTTTCTTTTTCCAAGTAGAGCATTTCATCATTCAATTTTTCCATGATTTTAGCAAGATCCGTCTGTCTTCCTTCATAGATGTGTTCAGCATCTTGTACGACTTTTTCTTGTAGACCTAACCGTCTTGCGATTAAGAATGCATGAGAAGAACCTGTAGTTCCCATTTGGAGAAAATAGAGCGGTTTGAGTGATTGTTTATCGAATGCGACCGATGCGGCAGCCATATGAGGCATTTCGTATGCATACATTTTTAACTCAGAATAGTGCGTGGTCACCATCATCCGAATATTGTATCTGGTGAGTTCATTTAGGATCGCCATCGCCAATGAAACACCTTCGTTAGGATCTGTTCCACTGCCTAGTTCATCGAGTAAAACAAGACTACGATCATCGATTTCTTGAATCATCTGAATAATCTTTGTCAAATGTGAGGAGAAGGTCGATAACGATTGCAAAATGGATTGTTCATCGCCTATATCAGCAAAAACCTGCTCAAAAAGCGCGACATTTGAGGTCTCAGACGCAGGAATCAATAAACCACTTTGTGTCATGAGGGTGAGTAATCCAACCGTTTTTAATGCGACTGTTTTACCGCCTGTATTGGGGCCTGTAATCAAAAGAGTTCGGATGTCATCATTGAGTTCAACGTGGATCGGAACCGCTGTTGAAGGGTCTAGAAGTGGGTGTTTGGCACGGATCAATGAGATGATACCCTCTGTATTTATTTTTGGTTTTGTTGCAGCAATTTCTCTTGCATAGAGGGCTTTAGCTTGCGTAAAGTCAAGGGTTAAGAAGAGATCAAGATTGTCCTTTAATGTATCTTTTGATTTAGATATTTCTTCTGACATCAACGCGATAATGCGTTCAACTTCTTTTTCTTCTTGTACCTTAAGCGATTCAAGTTCAGCTGTCATTTGACGGGTTACTTCTGGTTCAATATACACCGTTTGTTTCGATGATGAGACATCATGAATCACACCTTTAATCTTGTTTTTAAAGGCATCTTTAACCGGTATACAAAAGCGATCATTTCGCATGACAATCACAAACTCATTAAGAAGTGTGGAATGATCGACAATAAACTTTTGAAGACGTTCTTGAATTTGCTTTTCAATCTTGCGTTGACTACGTCTGATATGAGAAAGCTCAAGTGAAGCATCATCTAGAATTTGACCGTCTGGATCAAGTCGTTCATTGATGTAATTGAGTAATGATCCATGGTGAAAAATGCTTTGAATATAGACACCCATTCGACCAAAGCTAATCCGATTTTTTTCTGCTTCTTGTCTGTAATGAATGAGATCTTTTTCCATCACCAAGAATAAACGTATATAGAGCATCTCTTGAAGGGTAAAGATTCGATCTAAACTTGCGTAATGAATGAGCTGATGGATATCATAATTTTCGATGATAGGAAGTGTTCCTTGTCTCTCAATAAGAGAGACCATATCAGAAACTTCACCTAGTAAACGCTCAATCATATCGGGATCAACCATCGGTTCTAGCGACAAAATCTCACGTGAAATCGTATCAGATTTCGCACGAGAAGCGACCTTTTCTAAGATGAGATGAAGTTCGAGTGGTTTCGTCATAAATCGCATAAGTAACACCTTTTTTTGAATTTTTGTGATATAATTGATGTATACAGGAGAGTCTTTGAATGAAATTTTACACGATCAACGTCAGCGAAGTAGAGCTTGAAAAACTCCATCGTGTCTATCAATACCATGTCGTAGAGGATCAAAACCCCTACCTTCTTTTTCACGCTGTTCATAACATGATTGATATCCTTGCCTATAAAACCGGCAAGGTTTTATTACAGGGCAAAGAAATTACGCATGAGCTCATTTCTATAAAGAAACATTTAGGACGCGAAGATTATGCAGCCATCGGATCCGATGAAGTGGGAACTGGTGATGTTTTTGGTCCAATTGTCGTTTGTTCCGCTTATGCAGATATCAACGATATTGCGTTCTTAGAATCATTAAATGTCAGAGATTCTAAGAATATCACCGATAAAATGATCATCCAAATGGCACCTAAGATTGCAAAACGAGTCGTTCACTCCTTGCTCATCTTACCTCCAAAAAAATATAATGAGCTTGCATCTCAAGGTTATAACTTGAATAAAATCAAAGCTTTACTGCACAATCAAGCCATTGTGAAGACCACATCGAAACTTGAACATCAAGTTCCTGTGATCGTTGATCAATTCTGCACACCTCAATTATACTTTAATTACATTCGAGAAGAAACCCTGATTTATCGTGATATTGATTTTCATACCAAAGCCGAACAAGTTCACTTGAGTGTTGCTGCTGCATCCATCATCGCACGTTATGCTTTTTTAGTCAAGATGAAGGAATATAGTGAAAAGATTGGTGTGGATCTGCTCAAGGGTGCAGGCAAAGATGTTGATGATCAAATTCGTCAAGTTGTCGAAATAAAAGGGCAGCATATACTACCCTTAATTGCGAAAGTCAATTATAAGAATATTACGAAACAGACGTTTGTCTAAGTTCGTTTAAAAAATCGTGAAATGGTTGGGGCAAATCGGCCGTAAAGGTCATCTGCTCCTTTTTTGTTGGGTGAGTGAATGTGAGTTGTTGCGCATGTAGAAATTGTCCATCTTTTCCAATCACGTCTTTGGGTCCATAGATGGGATCTCCGACAACTGGATGGTGAATGTATGCCATATGGACACGAATTTGATGCGTCCGTCCTGTTTCCAACTGGCATTGAACAAGCGTGAACTGACCAAATCGTTCAAGAACTTTGAAATGAGTCTTAGCATGCTTACCGGTTGCAATAACAGCCATCTTCAAACGATTTTTGGGGTGTCGTGCAATCGGTGCATCAATGGTTCCTTCATTCTCAACAAAATCTCCGTAAACTAATGCGACATATTGTCTAATGATGGTATGATCTTGAAGTTCGGATGAGAGAAATTGATGACTTGCATCATTTTTCGCGACAACGAGTAATCCTGATGTATCTTTATCGATCCGATGAACAATTCCTGGACGGATGACGCCATTAATCGTTGATAGTTCATCAATTTGGTGAAGTAATCCATGAACTAAAGTCGGTTCGTGATAACTCGAAGCGGGATGCACCACCATCCCTTGAGGTTTATTGATCACAACCACGTCATCATCTTCATAAACGATATCAAGTTTTAAATCAACAGCTTCGAGATCTAATCGTTTGGCTTCAGGTTCTTCAATCTCGATGATATCGTTTAAACGAAGTTGATAACCACTTTTGACAGCTTTTCCATTGACCAAACACGATTCATCTTTGATGAGTTTTTGAACATAATTACGACTTTTATCATTAAAAAGATGTTCATTCAACGCATGATCAAGCCGGAGTCCTACCAGTGATTCATTCACTTTGAGGTGTTGTTTCACGTTTTTTCAACTCCTTCTTTCGCTTTTCATCCAAGATAAAGAGATCAATCGCAAATAAAACGATCGCTGCACTTAAAAACATATCTGCCCAATTGTTATAAAAGTTCGATAAACCGATGGCATTCAACAATCCATCAAGGAATGGAAAATGCATAAAGTCAATGACATATCCATAAAGTGCACGATCAATCGCATTTCCTAATGTTCCTGCGATGAAAAAAGCGATCGCAAGGCTATAAACTTTCTTATTTTTGTAATCAGAGTCCTTAAAAAGATAACCAAAAAGACCCAGAGCAATGATGGTTGCAATCATAAACAAGAGCTGTTGACCTTCGAGCGCACCAAAAGACATCCCTGGATTTTGATGATAGGACACTTCAAATAAACCTGGAATCCATACCACATCAGGACCATTAAGGGGTAACAGCGTACGGGCTAAAATCTTCGTGATCTGATCGATTGAAATGGATAAAATGATAATAATAAGTCCAATAAGCATGTTTTTCTCCTAAAAAATGACTGAAAGAACAATGATACCGATGATCAATAAGATGAGTGCAATCAGAGAACTTTCAATCCAATATGGAATCTTTATGTTAATGTTTCCAACTGTGGGATGATACAGTTTAAGTAAGCGATAATAAAAATAATAATAGATGAATGGCCATGATACAACAAGAATAACCAATAAAATGGCTAAAAAAATCGTGAGTTTAGTATATATAAACATGTTGATCACGAGTAAGACCGGTATAAGAAGTGATAAAAACGATAAAAGCAGTGCGCCAAAAACCGACTTGACAACATTTTTCATACTGGCTTCTTTGTCAATCAATTTCATCAGTTTTTTAAACCGATGAAGCATCTGATCGATGCGATTAATCAATGACTTCATGGAGCGCTTGCACCGCCTCTTCTATGGTTGAAACAACATACATAGCGAAGGGGTATTGGATGTCTTCAATCTCAGATACATGGTCTCTTGGAATGAAGAAAACATCCACATTTTGATCCCAAGCTGTATAGATTTTTTGCCGAATTCCACCGATTTTTCCGATGTTTCCACTCATCTCAATCGTCCCTGTACCCGCAATTTTCAGTTCACTAATATTTAGTTTTAGTAAACTTGCATAAATACTTAGTGTTTGGATCATACCACCACTGGGGCCACCAATAACGCTCTCCAAGCCCGGTAGTGTAAACGAAGGAAAGGCAGAATCAATCTGATAATCTGGATAATAACGAAGAGATGGTTCATCTTCTAACCTTGTGTAATCCACACTCAGTGTTATCCATTCATCGCCTTGTTTTCTTTCAATAAGCAATGTCATGTTTTCTGAATCGCTTAATGCAAGAAAATCCTCTTCTTCTAATCCTTCAAAACTAATACCATTGATCGCGATCACACGATCTCCAATTTCAAGCTCAGTCAAACGACTGGGTCGATAGGATATTAAAAGACCTGCAAAATGGTATTCAATCGTAATCGATGGATCCATGACATGCGCTAACTCATAGGCTTTGATCACCGAGATCTGTAAGCTTGATAGTTTGGAGACTTGACCACTTAAATAATCATCACGCCAAGAAATATCTTGCTGCCGTTCTGATAATGGATAAATCGCCATACGATCATCGTCAGCCGTGATAAACGTTTGAAATGGTGTCATCGGATAGTAACTATAGACATAAATAGTATGAAACTGATCCATCATATTAATTCCATCAATCTCAACACTTTGATCAACAGGTGTCAGACCACCAGGTGCAATTATCATTTTTTGTGTCGGAGCAATCAGCAGAAAAAGAAGATAGAGATAAGGGAAACTTAAAATGATGAAAATCTTCTTATATTGCTTAAGGAATGCTAACATAACTAAGTTCGCCTACCGTAATTTGACGCATCGAAACACCAGCAGCTTTTAACATGCGTATCGCTGCTTGGTGTTCTTTGGTGTGTTGATATTTATTTGATTCATAAACAATTTCTTTAATTCCACTTTGAATAATCAGTTTTGAACATTCATTGCATGGAAAAAGGGTGACATAGATTGAAGATCCTTTTAAATTTTGTGTTGCATTTAAAATGGCGTTTGCTTCTGCATGGACAACATAAGGATATTTCGTATCCGTATATTCCCCTTCGTTTTGCCACGGAAATGTTTCGTCACTACATCCCTGAGGAAGACCATTATATCCAATCCCGACAATACGGCGATCGCTATTGATGATGCATGCTCCAACTTGTGTCGAAGGATCTTTACTGCGCATTGCAGAAAGTTTAGCAACACCCATAAAATACTGATCCCATGAGATATAATCCTTACGCATTATTTTTTCTCCTCTGGTTTCGCTAAATTCAAGTTCACATGACAATATCCACCTGGATTTTTCTTTAAGTAATCCTGATGATAGGTTTCAGCGGGTTCAAAATCTAGACATTTTTTGACTTCTGTTTGAACTTTAGATAAGCGATCTTTAAAAACATCTTTCATATAGGCTAAAACGAGTTCTTTATCTTCTTCAGTCTCAAAATAGATGCCTGTACGATATTGTCTACCGACATCATGTCCTTGACGATTTTTTGAAAATGGATCAATGATTCTAAAGAAATGTTCGAGCACTTTGGTGAGTGGAATCACCTTGTCATCATAAATGATTTCCATCGCTTCTGCATGTGTAGCTACCCCATCACATACTTCACGATAGGTCGGGTTTTTCTTATTGCCATCGACATAACCTACGGTTGTATCGATCACACCTTTGAGTTGATTGAAATAACCTTCAACACCCCAAAAGCATCCACCAGCTAATGTAATTTTTTTCATCTTATACACCTACTTTAATACTGAGTTCTTTCAGTTGAATCGGATCAACATCGGAAGGAGCTTGCATCATCATATCTTTTGCACTTTGTGTCTTCGGGAAAGCAACCACGTCTTTGATATTGGTGGTGTTTGTCATCAACATCACGACACGATCAAGACCTAAAGCTAATCCACCATGTGGAGGAGTACCATATTTTAAAGCATCGACGAAGAATCCAAAGCGACGTACGATATCATCTTGTGATAAACCAAGCGTATCAAACATCAAACGCTGTACGTCTTGATTGTGAATACGAATGGAACCTCCTCCAATTTCATAACCATTTAAGACGATATCATAGGCTTTTGCCATAGCATGAAGCGGATCAGTTTTAAGCACTTCTGCATCAACAGGTGCTGTAAATGGGTGGTGTTTTGCATAAAACCGCTTCTCTTCTTCACTATACTCTAAAAGTGGCCAATCGACAACCCATAAGAATTTATAGGTATCTTTGGGAATCAAGTTGAATTCATTGGCGATTTCAATACGAAGTGCACCGAGTGCATTCGATGCTTTTTCGAATTCACCTGCAACTAAAAAGACCATTTGACCAGATTTTAAGCCTAGTGAAGCAAGTTCTTGTACGTTTAATTGTTTTGCAATCGAACCTGAATATTCACCGTTGACGTATTTCACATAGGCGAGCATATCACCATGATTCTTTTTGACAATCTCCGTGTATTGATCAATACGCTTTCTTGAAATTCTTTCTGCTTCATTAACCACTAAACCTTTAATCACTTCACGACCTTGAAATAAAGATACTGCAGCATGTTTTAATGCTTGCGTAAAATCGGATAAGAGAAGTTCATAACGCATATCAGGCTTATCTGAACCATACTTATCCATGGCATCATGATAACTCATTCTTAAAAATGGTGCTTGAACATCGATGTTTAACACCTTCTTAAATGTTTTGACTAACACTTTTTCAACGATGTTTTGCACATCTTCCATATCCACAAATGACGCTTCAATATCAATTTGAGTAAACTCAGGTTGACGGTCAGCACGTAAATCTTCATCTCTAAAACAACGGGCAACTTGGAAGTATCGTTCAAGACCAGCGACCATGAAAAGTTGCTTATAAATCTGTGGTGATTGGGGTAAGGCATAAAATGTCCCTGGATATAAACGTGAGGGCACTAAATAATCGCGTGCACCTTCAGGTGTTGATTTACCCAAAATAGGCGTTTCGAGTTCCAAAAACCCTTCATCTACAAGAACTGAACGGATCGCTTGTGTAATCTGATGACGCTTGACTAAGAAATTTTGCATCACAGGGCGTCTTAAGTCCAAATAGCGATACTTTAAACGGGTATCTTCAAGGGTATCCGATTGGTCTGAAATGATGATTGGAGGTGTTTCAGCAGTGTTTAAAATGACAAGATGTGTCACATCAACTTCGATTTCACCTGTGGTTAAATTCAAGTTCTTACTTGAACGTTCAATCACAACACCTTCGGCTTCAATGACATACTCACTTCTCACTTTAAGCGCTGTTTCATAAGCTGGATTGGATGGTTTAACAACGAGTTGTGTAATACCTTCTCTATCTCTTAAGTCGATAAAAAGCAATCCACCTAAATTACGGACTTTTGAAGCCCAACCTTTTAAATAGACATGTTGACCCCTGTCTTTTAAGGTCAATTGATTATTATGATGTGTATAACGATGCATATTATTTACCTACTTTTTCTTTCATATATTTCGTGATTCGTGCAAGAGGAACATCCTCTTGAATTTCTGTCTGTGTATTTTTGATTCCTGCGACTCCTTTCGCATATTCATCATCACCTAAGATGATGAGATATTTCGCACCGAGTCTGAGTGCTTGTTTGAGTTGTCCCTTAAACGCTTTTTGGGTATAGTTCATATCGCAAATGATGTTGGCTTGTCTTAAATCGTAGAGAATCTTCGATGCGATAGGTTTGAGTTGATCGGAGAACACGATGACATAAGCATCGAGCGTATCTTCAACTGCTAACTCGATATTTTCAGCTTCAAGCGCCATCAATAATCGTTCCATACCGCAAGCGAATCCAATACCACCGAGTTCTGGTCCACCCAGTTCAGAGACAAGTTTCTGGTATCGGCCACCACCACCCAGTACATTTTGTGCACCGAACCCTTCGATATCCGCTTCAATTTCAAAGACTGTATGGCTATAATAATCGAGCCCACGAACAAGTTTAGGTGCAATCTCATAACTGATCTTCGATGCATTTAAATGCTCTAAGACATGATGAAAATAGAGACGAGATGCTTCATTTAAATAATCTTGAGGAGTGGGTGCCGTAAGGACTGCTTCATGCTTTTGGTCGACTTTGCAATCTAAGATGCGCAGTGGATTTTTATATAACCGAGCTTTACAATCATCACAAAGCGTTTCTTCATGGGGCAAAAAGTGATTCTTTAGTGCTTCTTGATACTGTCTACGCGATTCATCATCACCTAAACTGTTGATACGAACCGATACACCTTTTAAGCCAAGTCGTTTGATAAAGTCATAGGCTAAAATGATCATTTCAGCATCGAGTGCTGGGTCGACTGCACCAATCGCTTCAACACCAAATTGATAGAATTGACGATATCGACCTTTTTGTGGACGTTCATATCTAAAATTGGGTCCAATGTAATAAACTTTCTCTAATTCTTGAGATGCATAAAGTTTGTTTTCAACATAACTGCGAATGATGCCTGCAGTTCCTTCTGGACGAAGCGTCAAACGACGATCGCCACGATCATCAAAATCATAGGTTTCTTTTGTCACCATATCCGAGAGTTCTGATTGACGATGAAAAACCTCACTATATTCCATGATCGGTGTTCGCATCTCTTTGATATTATAGACTTTGAGTAAGTCGTGAACTTTTTTCTCTAACGCATGCCAACGAAACGATTCGCTTGGTAAAACATCATAGGTTCCTTTTACTTTATTGATAGCCATGGTATCTCTCCTTTGTCAGTTCATAGATCAGTAAATCATCATCAAGGGTATATCCCCTTTTTTGAACTCTTGTTTTCTCCGTCTTAATCCACATAAATGGCGTTTTTTCAATCACTTTTTGACTGGCGATATTTTGTTTAAGATGCTTAATCCATATCACGTCATAGCCTAAGTATTCAAAGCCAATCTTAATCAATTGTTGTAAAGCGTTTGTCATGATGCCTTGATTCCAATAATCCTTGTGGATGACATATCCAACTTCAGCACCGTTGAGGTCGATGGGTTTCGTGTGAAAATCGATCGTTCCAATCATTTTCTCATTCTTTTTATCGATAATTGCATACCCACGTGGTAATCCTTGATGCCATCTTGGATAGAAGATATCTCGAATAGCACTTTTTGCTTCCTTTGGATGCTCAAAAGGTCCCCATGATAAGTACTTGGTCACCTCTTGATCGCGACCATAATCATACATATCCTTATAATCTCTGATATGTATGGTTCTTAGTATATAATCCCCCAAATCAATATCAGGCATTTTTCGATAAGGTTTCTTCACAACGACCCTCCACCATGAAAATAAAAACGTCCTTAAAAATATATCTAAGGACGTAAAGAATTTACGCGGTACCACCTTAGTTCTAGATCACTCTAGCCCTCAATGTCAATCATGTCTCCAAAGGTGTCACAATCCGTAGGATTCCCTTTTTCACAGACGATCAAATTACAGTATCATGATACATGAAAACAGGTGATTTGTCAATCAAATTTCAATCTGGATTGTTACCGGACCATCATTGATGGAATGGACCTTCATATTCGCTCCAAAGATACCTTTTTCCACGTGATGATCATGACTTAATTCTTGAAAAACAACTTCATAGAGTGGTTCTGCAATCTCAGGTCGTCCTGCAAGAATGAAGGATGGACGGTTATTGCCTTTCGTGTCTCCATAGAGTGTAAATTGAGAGATGAGCAGGATTGAACCCTTCACCTGATCAAGATTAAGATTCATTTTTCCTTCACCATCTTCAAAGACGCGAAGATTGTGAATCTTTTGAGCCATTTTGAGTGCAATCTCTTTCGTATCATCAACTTTAACACCTAAATAAATGAGGTATCCCTGTTGGATCTGTCCAACAATCTTCTCTTCGACAACAACAGAGGCTTCACGAACGCGTTGGATAATCGCTCTCATTTGAAATCCCTCTCGATGCTATAGACTTCACTGATTTTTCTTAAATTCACCATCAGTGATTGAAGCTGATTGCTGTTATTGATGGATACTTTGATTTTGATGATCATTTCAAGTGTTGAAGTGGTTAACGCATTAACTTCAGCAATCGCAATCTGTGAAGCATTCACGACAGTCACAACTTCTGAGAGCAACGTAGGTTTGGATCCACCAACAATTTTGATCCATGTTGCATATTTACGGGTGATATCATTTGCCCAATACGCTTCGATGAGACGATTATCTTCAAATTGTTTACAGTTTGGACAAAACGTCGCATGAATGACGATCCCTGACTGTTTCGATACATACCCGATAATGGGATCACCAGGAATCGGTAAACAGCAATTGGCAAGTTTGAGTTGTGGTGAAGACAATCCCTCAATGACAACGCCTGTCTCACTGTGTGTCGTGAGCTGTCTGGATGCCTTTTCCATTTGTCGCTGTAAAAGAACTGATGGATCTGTTTCAAGTCCTAAAAGCTTATTGACAACTGTTTTAGGTGATAAATTCCCTTTTCCGATTTCTAAATACATGTCGGCTAAGGTTGTGATCATGTTTTTTTCGAAATGCTTTTTAACAAATGCATCATCGATGGATTCGGTCACTTTATTTGCAACTAATTCACGATCGAGAGCATCTTTACCCATCTGCAAAATAGAATCTTTGTTGAGTTTATTTAAAAATCCCTTGATCTTATGGCGTGCATGCGCTGATTTTGCAATCTTCAACCAGTCTTCTGAAGGACCCGCTGAATTTTTATTGATCTTTACACTGACGATATCTCCCGTATTGAGTTCATAGTCTAATGTAACGATACGATTGTTGACAATCGCACCGACCATTTTGTTACCGACATCGGTATGAATGCGATACGCAAAGTCAATCGGTGTCGAGCCTTTAGGAAGTTCAATGACTTCTCCTTTAGGGGTGAAGACATAGACGTTTGCATCCAAGATGTCTCCTTTGATGGTTCCAACAAATTCTTCAGCACCACCCGAGGTTTCATCGGTGTCTTCACTCATCTTTAATAATTCACCATACCACTTGAGTTTTTGGGCAATTTCAAATTGCTCTTTCTCCTTCGAGTATGTTTTATTCTCTTTATATGCCCAGTGTGCAGCAATCCCGTATTCAGCAATTTGATCCATTTCTGGTGTTCGTATTTGAACTTCAAAAAGCGTACCATCATCGGATAAAACCGTGGTATGTAAGGATTGATACATGTTAGGTTTCGGCACAGCGATATAATCTTTAAACCGACGTGGAATCGGTGTGAAGTTTGCGTGGATAATACCCAGGGCTTGATAACATGTTTCTACTTTATCAACGATGATTCGAACAGCAAGCAAATCATATATATCTTCAAATTGCTTGTTATCTTTAACCATCTTTTTGTAGATCGAATAGATATTTTTAATACGTCCTTTAATTTCGAAATCTTGTAAATCAGATTGGTTAAAAAGGACTTTAATGTTTGAAATGACTTGATCAATCGATGCTTCACGTTCTGCCTTTTTAGCTTGGATCATGTTTGAAACGCGATAGTACATCGGAGGATCTGTATAGCGTAGGGAGCGGTCTTCGAGTTCCGCTTTGATTCTAAAGATACCAAGACGATGAGCAAGTGGTGCATAAATCTCTAATGTCTCGGTTGCAATCTTGTATTGTTTTTCTGGTGACATCGACTCGAGGGTTCTTACATTATGCAAACGGTCTGCAATTTTAATTAAGACCACTCGAATGTCTTTGGCCATCGCCAACAGCATTTTTTGATGGTTATCTGCTTGAGAGACTTTTTGACTAAACGAGAGTTTACCAATCTTAGTCACGCCATCCACAAGTTGAGCAATATCCGAACCAAATCGTGTTTCTACTTCTTTAAGTGATAACGTTGTATCTTCAACTGTATCATGAAGAAGCGATGCAATAATGGTTGCAGGTCCACCATGAAGATCAGCGATAATTTTAGCAACAGCGACCGGATGGGTAATATAGGGTTCACCGCTTTTACGCATCTGACCTTCATGTTTTTCCTTCGACAAAAAATAAGCTTCTTCAATAAGCTTGATGTCGGATTCTCGTTTAATATAAGACGAGAACGATTCAACTAAGGATAACCATAAAGGGTCAGTCATAGAACCATCCTTTTTAATACGTAATCAAGGTTAAGATGTCGTAACCTTGTAATTTTTCACGACCATGAAGATCAGCAAGTTCAATTAAAAACGCTAATCCAACAACCGTACCACCCAGTTTTTCAACAAGTTTGATGGTTGCATCCATTGTACCACCTGTTGCGAGTAAATCATCAACAATGAGCACTTTATCACCTGGTTTAACCGCATCAGCGTGCATACATAATTCATTTGAACCATATTCAAGGTCATACGATACACTCACATATTCACGAGGAAGTTTTCCAGGTTTTCTCACTGGAGCAAAACCGATACCTAAATCGGTTGCAACCGGACATCCAAAAATAAAACCACGTGCTTCAGGTCCAACGATCAGTGTTGCTTTTTTCTCACGTGCAAATGTTGCAATCGCTTTTTGTGCATATGCATAAGCTTTGCCATTTAACATGAGTGGGGTGATATCACGAAAGAGAATACCTTTTTTTGGAAAATCGGGTACATCAGCAATGAATTTTTTTAAGTCCATATTGTCCTCCAATGCATACCTCCTTAAACAAAAAAAGGGGTACGACTACCTCATTATTTTACTTCATTTTCGTCCTTTTGACAAGTATGCTATAATGGAAAGTGGTGATCACATGAAACCTCTTGCATACCGTATGCGACCAGAAAAATTTGAAGATGTTTTTGGACAAGACCATTTGGTAGGACCTGATGGTGTTTTGGTGCAAATGCTTCAGAAGAAGAAACTGCTCTCATTCATCCTTTATGGCCCTCCTGGTACTGGAAAAACAACGATTGCTTCCATTTTTGCGAAAGAATCAGGACTTGATCACTACTTTTTCAATGCATCAACCGATTCAAAAGCACGTTTAAAAGATATCCTAGATACCACCAGTTACCATGATATCTTAATTGTCATTGATGAAATTCATCGTATGAAAACTGATGTCCAGGATTATCTTCTTCCTTTTATGGAAAATGGGAATGCGACTGTCATCGGACTCACCACACTCAACCCTTATCAATCGATCAATATGGCGATTCGTTCGCGTTGTCACCTCTATGAGGTGAGAAAGCTCGACGAAGAAGCCATTGAAAAAGCATTACTTGCAGCGATACATGCACTTGATGTTGATATCCGTATCGATAAAAATGCACTCAAAGCCATCATTCGTTATAGCAATCATGAGATTAGAACAGCATTAAATATATTAGAAAGTGCATCGTTGATTTTAAAAGATGGTGATCTCTTAACACCTCAAACAGTTTACCGAGTTGCAGGAAAAATGAGTCATGATCTTGATGATCACGAAGACAATTATTATGATTTGTTATCGGCACTTCAAAAATCCATTCGTGGATCTGATGTTGATGCATCGATTCACTATTTAGCCCGATTAATCACATTAGGTGATCTTCCTTCCATCATCAGAAGACTTCTTGTTATTGCCTATGAAGATATCGGTTTAGCCAATCCTCTCATGGGAGGAAAAGTGGTGAGCGCATGTGATGCAGCCATGAAAGTTGGCTTTCCTGAAGCTCGCATCATCTTAGGTGCAATCGTTATCGATATGGCGATTTCACCAAAATCGAATACTGCGATACGTGCAATTGATCAAGCCCTTGACGACTATGAACATGATGACACAGGCGTAGTACCCGATCATGTGGATAACCGTAAAATCAAAGTTAATCCAGAGATTTATCACTACCCACATAACGATAAAGAGTCCATCAATGATCAAACCTACTTACCTGATGCAATCAAAGATAAAACCTATTATCATCCAAAAGTTGAATCAGCTTATGAGAAGGCTTTAGCAGAACGTTTAAAAATGATTGATAGAATCAAACACAAAAAAAGATAGGCTCCCTCGGGAGCCTTTATTATACATTGGATTCTGTAGAAATGATGACAGGAATGGTGATGGGAGAACGTCTCGTTTCCTGATAAATGAAACGATTGACTTCATTTCGTACATCACGTTTATAATCATTCCAGTTGATATATTTACCTTCTAAATGCTTTTTGGAGACTTCCATAAAAGTATCTTTGACTTTTTGGAGAAGCTCTTCAGATTCTTGAACATAGACAAATCCTTTGGTGACAATAGAGACTTCGCCTAAAATCTGTTTTGTCTTGGGGCTCACATGCGCAACAAGAAGGAGGGCTCCATCTTCTGCAAGAAGTTCACGGTCCTTCATCACAAAATCATTGACATCACCCACTGCGGTACCATCAATTAAGATTTCACCGACATTGATATCACCTTTGGCGACGTAAACATCACCATCTTTAAAGTTTAAGACATCCCCATTATCAAGCAGGAAGACTTGATCTGGTTTGTATCCGATTTCTTGTGCAAGGCGTTTTACCCCATATTGGTGGCGATATTCACCAATCGTTGGAACAATATATTTCGGTTTGAGTAAGTTCATCATCATCTTGATTTCTTCTGATGTTGCATGGGCAGATGTGAGTAACCGTTTATCAATCACTTTGACTTGAGCATCGCTTCGATAAAGAACATCAAGCGTGCGTGCAGCCATCTTTTCTGTACCAGGTACCGGTGGTGTCATCAAGATGACCGTATCTTTTTCACTAATGTGGATCAAACGGTCTGATTTTTTACACATCCGTTGAAGCATAAAGAATGGTTCATGACGGTTACCTGTTACAAGAGCAACAATATCAGAACCTTCATTCTTATTCTTTTCATCGATGTATCTCAGATTGATCAGTGCTTCTTCAGGAATTGCAAGATAACCACTGTGAATGGCAATATCGACGATACGTTGTGCACGACGACCAATGATCGCTATTTTCTTTTTATGGGCGAGTGAAATGTCGATAATGCGTTGGATTTTTCTTAAATCAGATGAGAAAAGTGTGACGACAATACGTCCATCAGCATTTGCATAAATACTGTTAAGACGGTGATTCAAATTCATGCTGACACCGCCATTCAGTTCCATGGTAGAACCAAGTGATTCTGTCAGTAAGGCAAGGACGTTTTTTTCTGAAAGTTCGTTGATTTTTCTAAAATCGGTTTGATATTTAACATCTGAACTTTGATCAAACGTAAAATCGGATGTGTAAACAATCACACCATCCACGGTATGAACAGCAATTCCAATCGATTCGGGAATAGAGTGCGTTGTATTAAAGAATGTGACACGTACATTACCAAATTTGATAATGGAATTTTGTGAAATGGTATTTAAAGTCAGCGTATCGAGTTGATAGCCTTCATCTTTAAGCATGTCCGTGACGATTTGCATCGTAAAGTTCGTTGCATAAACAGGAACATTTAAATCTCTTAAGAGGTGAGGTAAAGCTGCAATATGGTCTTCATGAGCATGCGACAAAAAAATACCCCTGATTTTATCTTTAATCCGAATCAATACTCGGTAATCAGGTATAATCTCATCCACACCATATAATTCTGCACTCGGGTATTTAATCCCTGCATCGAGAATAAAGTACTGTTGATCGACTTCGATCACGTACATGTTTTTCCCGTTTTCCCCGAGCCCTCCTAATGCAAAAAAACGAATCTGACTCATCATCACACTTCCTTAGCAACGTCTTAGACTACGGTTATTATACCATGATTTTTGAATGATTCAATCATTTTAACTCATAACTATGTTATGATATCTATAGGTGAAAACATGATCAATTATCCCATCAAACGGAAAGCACAAGTCAAGACAACCAATTATGCCAATCTTGGTATGACTTTAGAATCTGACATTGAAGCATCCAATACATATTATCTCAATTACGGAATTGCTGTCATCCATAAAAAGCCAACACCGATTCAGGTCGTCAACGTCAGTTATCCAGCACGTAATAAAGCAAAAATTACAGAAGCTTATTATAAAACACCTTCAACAACTGACTTTAATGGTGTGTACAAAGGTCGATATATCGATTTTGATGCCAAAGAAACAAACTCAAAAACAGCGATGCCCTTAAAAAATGTACATCCCCATCAAATCGATCATCTCAAAAACGTTCACAAGCAAGGTGGACTTGCGTTTTTAATTGTTCACTTTAAGCCTTATAATGAATATTATTTATTACCCGCAACGATTCTCTTTGAATACTGGGATCAACAAGATGAAGAAAAGGGACGAAAATCCATCCCTTATGAAACCTTTAAATCACGCGCACATACGATTCAATTTGGTTATCAACCACGACTAAACTATTTAAAAGTCGTTGATGATTATCTTCTAGTTTGAGGATGAATCATCGGTTCAAAAATGGTTTGTAAACGTTGATGAGTCAATATCGTGATACCGATGACAACAATCGTCGTTGTTGTTATATACATGAGATTATATCCTAAACTATATAACCATAAGGATTCACCCATCCATGCAAAAATTCTTGTTGCAAGATTGGGATCAGCATCACCTGCTTCAACCAAGGTCACTGCATAACGAATGCTGCTGCTCCACAGGATAACACCTGAAAGTGTGGCAGATATTAATCGAATGATACTCACAACAACCATTGATAAAATGAGCTTCATGCGATCAGTAAATGCACCTTTAAAAAGACCAGAAAGTCCAAACGCCATGAAGGGAATGACATAGTCGAGTAAAACAAGTGCTAGTATTCGACCAAATCCCCATGCTTCTCCCGTCCATGATTCAAGAGTTATGCGTAATGCATCCAGATAAACCAAGTAATCAAATCCAAAGTTGTAGATTGCATAAATCAGTCCTGCGATTAATCCATATTTCAATCCAAAAAGTGCGCCAATCAAAACTAATGGAAACATCGATAAACCAAAGAATTTTCCACCAAAAGGCATACTTGCATTTAAACCTGGTATTGCACTCACGATTAAATCCGTGACGATGGCGATGACAAGCAAGTTAATCGTCATCAACATCCGCTTTGTTTCAATCCTTAACGCCATTTCTTTTCCTCCTAGAAAATAAAAAATTTCTTTGGATGACCAAAGAAACGAATAGTAAAGAGAATACCTCAACTATCCCTCCGCTGGTATGATCCAGATCAGGTTCGCGGGTCGACTTTCGTCCTCTCAGCATAGAGCTCCCCGTAGTGATCAATATTATTATACCATGTTTCAAATAAACCTCAAGTCTTATGATTAAAGGAGACCTTTATGCCTACTGAGATTATCGCTGCACTGATATTTGCAGCGCTCATTGTTTTATTTCTTGCTCCCAATATTAAGCAGGTTAAAGAAGATGAAGCCCTTGTGATTGAACGATTAGGTGCTTTTCTCAAAGTGATCGATCAACCAGGAATCCATTTTTTGATACCACTTGTTGATCGTGCGATTCAAAAAGAATCATTATTACCACAAACGCATGAGCTCATCTTCACCAAAGATCAAGAATCCTATCATTATGTATACACATTTCAAATCGTCGATGTCAAAATGTATTGTTATGCAGCTACTGAATCATTTCGTGTCATGGAAGAACTGATCAAAACACATATACATGAAGGAAAAAATCAACTATCTGACCTTCAAGAAACACTGCTTAATATCGGTGTTAAACTGCTAAAACTCAACGAAATAAATAAATAATAATTTTTGATAATTTTTCTTGCATTTCCAATAATTCGATGTATAATGGAAGTGTAAGGAGTGATTAAACATGGAAATCGTATGGTTCAACGAAAAACCAAAAGATTGTATCGTTACAATCGCAGCCGGCAATATTACACTCAATAAACCAGCAACGAATTTCTTCGAAACCGCCTACAGTGTTATGCTAGGCATGGAAAAGAATCAGAAACTTATTGTCATCAAGCCTTTGAATAAGGCTGAAGCGATTCGTCATGATATACCAGAATCAAACAAGTATAAGATTACCGTTCGCTCATCGTATAGCCGTGTCGCGAACAAAGCATTTATTGAGGAAGTTGGCAACCTAGTGGGTGTTGATTTCAATACGGAAACAAAGAAGTATAAAGCGAATTGGCAAGGCAAAGAACAGGTTCTTCTTGTCGATTTGAAGGAGGAAGTCTAGTATGCTTGATTACATGGTATGGTTTTGGCTTGCATTCTTTGTCATTGCAATCGTCATTGAGTTCTTAACTGCCGATATGATCAGCATTTGGTTTGCTTTAGCTGCAATTCCAAGCTTCATTATCGCGTTATTAGATGGGCATCTTGTTTGGCAAATTATCTCCTTCATCGGTTTCTCTGGTGCACTTCTCCTCCTAACCCGTCCTGTGGTTAAGAAGTACCTTAAAACCAATGAGATTAAAACCAATGTGGATGCCATGGTTGGTTTAACGGTTACCGTGATCAAAGAAATTCGTCCCAATGAAGTTGGTCGTGTCGTCGTTCGTGCTCTAGACTGGGCTGCTATTTCAAAAGAAACCATTTTAGTGGGTGAACATGCACGCGTTCTTGATGTTGAAGGTAACAAACTGATTGTTGAAAAAATTGAAAAATAAGGAAAGAGGTCTTGAATGATGAATGTATTCCGTGTATTACCCCCTGTTTTGATCACACCTGCAGGTGTTGTAGGTTTGATTATTGCCGCAGTGATTGTCCTTGGCATCATTGCGATGAGCTTCCGTTTGGTTCCCCAAACCAAAGCGATGATTGTTGAACGTCTTGGTGCTTATCATAAGACTTTAGGCGTTGGTGTTCAATTTATTATTCCTGTTGTCGACCGCGTTAAGCGTGTGGTAAGCTTAAAGGAACAAGTGAAAGACTTTGAACCACAAGCTGTCATTACTCGTGATAACGTGACGATGCAAATCGACACGGTCGTATTCTTTACGATCACTGATCCAAAACTCTACACTTATGGTACAGAAAATCCATTAATGGCGATTGAAAACATTTCTGCAACCACACTTCGTAATATCATTGGTGAACTCGATCTTGATGAAACATTAACATCCAGAGACTTAATCAATACCCGCATGAGACAAACACTCGATGAAGCAACAGACCCATGGGGAATCAAAGTCACTCGCGTTGAAGTTAAAAACATTATTCCACCTAAAGATATTCGTGAATCCATGGAAAAACAAATGCGTGCTGAACGCGAAAAGCGTCAAAACATCTTGATTGCTGAAGGTGAAAAACGCGCTGAAATCCTTCGTGCTGAAGGTGATGCTGAAGCCTTATTACTTCGTGCTGAAGCGAACAAGAAAGAAAAAATCCTTCAAGCTGAAGGGGAAGCTGCTGCGATCTTCAAGATTAAAGAAGCTGAAGCACTTGGTATTAAACTCATTAAGGAAGCTGCTGCAGATCAAACAGTTCTCCAGATTAAATCCCTTGAAACACTTGCACAGGTTGCCAATGGTCAAGCTGTCAAGCTTGTTGTTCCAACCAATATTACTGATTTAGCTTCGACCGTCATGATGGCTTCAGAATTCGCTAAAAAAGAAAAAGAAGCTACTGAAACGAAGAAATAGTCCTTCGGACAAATAGAAAACGTGCATTGGGGGGTGCACGTTTTTTATTTTGTAAAAAGGATGAGGGGTACTTCGAGTTCTTCTTTGGTTAGTCCTGCATGATGAGCCATAAACGAGCGATCACTGGATAACCTCATCATCTGATTGCTTGTCGCAATACTCATAAAATCACCTAAAAAATGATCGATCATGCGATGTTTTTTGCCTTCTCCAAGTAGTTTCATGTCGATAATTTCAGCTTTTGAAAGGAGGGTAAAGTGCTTTCCATAACGTGATTCAAAAAGCTCTTTGAATCGTTTATGTTCATTATGTTTGACATAAAAGGTTGTTGCACGCGCTTCGACAGCTGGTTTTTTACGCATCATGTCCATCAATTCTTGATCGTCGAATAATGCGACATCATTCACGTCAACTAAACCATGATCAGCAATCACGATGATCGCTGTTCCACGTGCACTAAAAAACGCCATTCGTTCTAATTCTTGATCAAGATCAAAGAGAACTTTACGTGTTTCATAGGCATCAACACCAAATTGATGTTCTGTGAGATCGGGTTCTGTCCAATATACATAGGTAAATGAACGTTCTTTTGAACGCGTAATGGCGATGACTTTGTCCACTTGATCTTTAAAACTCTGGTACCCATCTTCGCGAAAACTGGGAAAGAGTTCATTCAGTGAAATCTGTGGAGAACCCCGTTTGATTTGTTCATAGATGGATGAGTATTTAAGATATTTATCTTTAAAATTGATGTCAAATTTACGTTTAACATCATAGAAATCTTGATTAGGAAATAAAGAGATCATCGCATCTTCCTTTGGAAAATGTTGAACCCAACCGAGGTGACCCGAAACATAGGGTGGGAGTCCTGATAAAACGGTGGTGGTTGCAGCAACGGTTGTCGGTGGAAAGACTGATGTGATGACATCTTTTAAATGCTTTAACAAAAAAGCATCCTTAAAAAGATGCTTATATAAAATATTTACACCCATACCATCTAAAAGAACGAGGACAACATGATGTTTATCCACAAGAGCTTCTTCAATCAAAGGCAAGGTCTTATATGGCGTCGGTGCTTTATAATGCTTCAAGATGGATGCCGTGACGTTTAAAATGGAATGATTATAGTCCGGTACCTGCATGAAATATCCCCCTATTTAATCGTTTTTCGAATCAATGGAATGCTTCTTTTTTCTTGTCCAATCACCATAGCATGTTTGGTTAATTGGATTGCTTCTTCGATACCTCGATCACTCACATAAAGTGTTGCAAGAAGATCTCCTTTGTTGATGTGATCTCCAATTTTTTTGTGAAGATCAAGACCAACATCAAACAAGACATGATCTTCTTTTTTCTCTCTACCCGCACCAAGACGCATCGCAGCTTTTCCAATGTCAAGCGCGTTGATATCGGTGATATAACCATGTTGATCTGCAATCACGGGTACTGTTTTTTTACTTAGAAGTTTTTCAGGATGTTCAAGTACCTTGGTATCTCCGCCTTGAGCTTGCACTAATTCAACAAATTTTTGATATGCTTGTCCGTTTTTTAGTGCTTCGTGAAGACGCTTTTTCGCGTGATTTATATCGTTTTCAATTTTTGCATCAAGTAATAGGTGTGCACCTATTTCAACCGTAACATCGACTAAATCTTGAGGTCCATGACCTTTTAATGTTTCAATCGCTTCATAGACTTCAAGACCATTACCGATCTTATGTCCAAGAGGTTCATCCATACCTGTTAAGATCGCCGTCATTTTTTTACCTGCTAAGCGGCCGATTGAAACCATCAGTTCAGCCAGTTGAATGGCTTCTTCTTCAGTCTTCATAAATGCACCATGTCCAACTTTCACATCTAAGACAATCGCATCAGCACCGCTTGCAAGTTTCTTCGACATAATACTCGATGCAATAAGCGGAATCACATCCACAGTTGCTGTCACATCACGAAGTGCATAGAGTTTTTTATCTGCAGGCGCAACATCGCCACTTTGACCGACAATCGCAATCCCAATGTCATTGACCTGCTTAATGAACTGATCAACAGGACGTTCAACTTGGTATCCAGGAATACTTTCTAATTTATCAATGGTACCACCGGTATGACCTAAACCACGTCCACTCATTTTGGCAAATTTAGCACCTAGGCTTGCTAAAAGAGGACCTAAAACAAGCGTGACTTTGTCACCAACGCCACCGGTTGAATGTTTGTCAACTTTGATACCAGGTATTTGACTCAAGTCAATCACATCACCAGAATCACGCATCGCAAGTGCTAAATAAGTGGCTTCTTGATCGTTCATCTTTTTGAAATAAGTCGCCATTAAAAACGCACTCATCTGATAATCAGGAATTTTCCCTTGAGTATATTGTTGAATGAGTTCATGAATCTCTTGTTGCGTGAGTTCATGACCATCTCGTTTTTTTGTAATCAAATCCACTACATGCATATCATCACGTCTCCTTGGAACTATTTTATCATAAATGATAAGAATATGATTGAAACATGTTATAATAACAAACGTGAAATGAGGTATTGTCATGATTTTATCCATCGTCCGCCATGGACAAACTTACTATAATGCAGCTGGTCTTGTACAGGGAAGAATTGATATTCCTTTAAATGAGAACGGCAAACAACAAGCTAAAGCCCTTGGTGAAGCGCTCAAACAAAGAGGTGAGCATTATGACATCATCATGGCATCCCCACTATCAAGAGCTTATGAAACGGCGAAAATCATCGCTAAAGAGCTTGATTATCATCATTCAATCCTTTTAAATGACCGTTTTGTTGAACGTGATTTCCATCATCTCGATGGAACACCCGTTGAAACAGCGATGCCATTAGTTCGAAGTAAGAATTATTCACATGGTGCCTATGAAACAGATACGATGCTGATTGAACGGATCAAACACGCTGCGATGGATCTTTACCAACAATATCCTGATCAATCGATTTTATTGATTGCTCATTCTCATGTCATTAAAGCACTGATGATTTCAGCACATCCTGATCTATATACCTTTGCAGATCTCATCAAACATGCCGATGTCATCCACTTTGAAATTACGCAAGATACGATCACAGTCTTAAAAGAAAAAAAGGCTTAATCAGCCTTTGTCTCTTGAACTAAATGATTATTGATTTGATGGAACATGAGTTCAGCGACCTCAGCGGTCGTTTTTTCTTTAATATCTTCATAACGCACAACCGGATGAATGACAACATTGATTTTTGAAATACGCCAAGGTGCACGATGCTTGATTTGAGTTGTTCCTTGAATACTGACAGGAAGTAAGTCAGCACCAGCTTTCATCGCAACCCGATAAGCACCTGCACGCATTGCAACCATCTTTTCATCGTTGCGATCTTTGATACCACCTTCAGGATAAATGGTCATTGCCATCCCTTGTTTGATCACTTTAATCGCATCCACCATGGCACGTGCAGTGTTTCTGTCACTTGAACGGTCAATGGGAAATGCACCTAAATATTTGAGCCATAATCCAATCAGAGGAGCTTTATAAACACTCATCTTTGGTGTGAATGTTGTTGGGCGTTTCATAAACTCAAAGACAATAAAGGGATCAGCATAAGACTTGTGATTCGCAAACACGCATAGAAGACCATCCTTAGGGATGTTTTCTTTTCCTTTGACATCAATTTTTAGACGCATGAAAAAGATAACAAGCCAATGACTTGTACTACGTGTGATGTAATACTTGTATGGGTTAGTAACTTTGGTCCACTTCATGTATGGGAAATGCAAGAGGATAAAGAGAACGGTTGCGATAAAACTCACAACTGCACCTGTGAGTACCCACAAGATGATCCAAAATCCGGATGCAACTTGAACACTCATGATGTATACATAGAGACCCCAAAAAAGGAGATAAAGGAACGAGATCATGATGCCTTCCTTTCATAAACCGCGAAAATGAGACCTTCTTCCATCGTCTTTTCAATCAGTTGAAATGACGATAAGTCAAAGGGTGGAAAGAATACATTGCCTTCATGTCTGTTAAGAACAAATGTGATATAAAGTCGATCGGCATAAGGTAAAGCAAGTTGATAGATCGTTTTTCCACCGATAACAAAGAGGTCACCCTGATAGGTGGATAGAAATCCATGTAAATCTTTAACGAGTGTAGCATCGGGATAATGCGTTTCAATCAAGTTAGCGACATAGTTTTTTGCAAACGGTAATGGCTTTGTCTTGTAATAACTCTTTAGTGACTGATAGGTCATATCACCCATCAACACCGCATGATCTTTTGTATGCGCTTTAAAATATTGAAGATCTTTAGGGTAATGCCAAGGAAGTACATTATCTTTTCCAATCAACCAGTTTTCATCCATGGCCCAAATCAGTGAAATCATATGGCCACCTGCCCTTTGATTGCGGGATAAGGATCATATTCTTTCAGCTCGAAATCTTCAAATGTAAAATCGAAAAGAGATTTCACGTTCGGATTGAGTACCATGATTGGTCGTTTCCGAGGTGTTCGTGTCAACTGCAATTTAACCTGGTCAAGATGATTTTGATAGATATGAGCATCGCCTAACGTATGAACAAATTCACCTGGTTTAAGATAGGTCACTTGCGCTACCATCATGAGGAGTAGAGCATAACTTGCGATATTGAAAGGGACTCCCAAAAAGATATCTGCACTGCGTTGATAGAGTTGTAAAGATAGTTTGCCATCAGCAATATAAAATTGAATCAAGGTGTGGCAAGGAGGAAGTGCCATATGTTTGATCTCAGCAGGATTCCAAGCACTTAGAATCATGCGTCTTGAATTCGGATTGTTTTTGATTTCATCTAAGATAAATTGCAACTGATCAACGCCATTAAAGTTGCGCCATTGCGCACCATATACAGGTCCAAGATCGCCATGATTTTTCGCAAACTCAGCATCGGTTTTAATCTTTTGAACATAGTCATCCATGGATTCTCCCTGATAGTCAGATGACCGTTTAAAGGCTTCATAGGGCCATTCATTCCAAATACGAACATCGTGATCAACTAAATACTTGATGTTGGTATCTCCCTTAATAAACCATAAGAGTTCATGGATAATTGATTTAAGATGAACCTTTTTTGTGGTGAGTAAAGGAAATCCATCTTCAAGATTATAACGCATTTGGTAGCCAAAAACACTGTAGGTTCCTGTCTTTGTACGATCCATTTTAAACGTGCCATGATCTAAGACATGTTGGCACAATTCCAAATAAGGTTTCATAAGAACCTCCTGTTATTTTGCGAGTTCGTAGAGCGCTTCTGTGTAAATAATGGTTGCTAAAAGTAAATCATCAATGCCGATAAATTCATTTTTTTGATGAATAAATGTGGGTTTGTCTAAGAAATGTGGACCAAATGCAACACAGTTTGGCATGGCACGTGCAAACGTACCTCCACCAATGTTGATCGGTTTTGCTTCTTGATCATTGGTGTGTTTCTTGTAAACACCCATTAATGTTTTCACTAAATCTGAATTTGGATCTTTATAGAGTAAAGCTTGATGTTTGTCAACCTTCACGGTTGCACCAAAAGGTTTAAATGCTTTTTTCAATGTCTCAACGACTTGATCAAAGGAAACATTGTTGGGATATCTTAAGTTCAAATGGAATTGATAATGACTCTTTTCACCAATAAGAACACCAACATTATTGGTGAGTGGTCCCATTTCTTGATCCGTATAGGCAACACCTAGTTTAACACCATGATAATCATCAAGTAAAAGTTTTTCATAGGCTTCAAGCATCTGACCTCCGAGCTTTTCTTCCAAGAGGAAATGCATCAAACGATCAATGGCATTTTCACCAAATTGAGGTGTGGAACCATGAGCACTCTTACCCACGACTTTAATGAAGATATGTTGGTCCTTTTTCTCAGCTGTTCCTTCATATCCATGCTTAGTGAGATATGCTTTAAATGACTTGATATAATCTTTTGATGGTTGAAGTAATGCTGATGCATAATCTGGAACCATGTTGTCTCTAAAACCACCATGGATTTCAATGACATCTTTTGCATCGATTTTTCCTTCAACAAAAAGACGTGAAATGCCTTTTTCTGCATAAATTAAGGGGAAATCGGCATCAGGAATAAATCCAGAAACGGGTGCTTCAGGATATACGCTGAAATAATGTCTGACGCAACGCCATGCTGTTTCTTCATCATTACCTAAAATCAATTTGACGCGCTTTGTTAAAGGTACACCAATTTCATGGAGAATCTTCATCGCATAATAGGCAGCAATCGTGGGTCCTTTATCATCTTCAGTTCCACGTCCATACATCTTACCATCATGAATTTCTGCACCATATGGAGGATATGTCCAATCATTACCTGCAGGAACCACATCAAGATGACCGATGATCCCTACAAAGTCTTTTTGTGTTCCCATTTCAATATGACCTGCATAACCATCGAGATTGATCGTAGAAAAACCATCACGTTGACCAAGTTTTAACATATACTCCAATGCTTCTTTGGTTCCTTCACCAAAAGGAGCACCTTTACGTTTGGGATCAAATGTCGTCAATTCTGAGTTGATTTGAATTAAGCGTTGTAAATCAAGGATCAATTGATCCTTACGTTTCATCACTTCTTGTTTAAAGTTAATTGTCATACTTATCATCTCCTTTCTCCATTTTAGCACAAAAAAAGACGGACACCAATTGTGACCGCCTTTTATGTGAAAATTCGTTAGACCTTAATTTGTTGTATTAATGGTGATGTTACCGGTGCTCACTTCAACCTTGATCAGAACCGATCCTGTTGTCGTGCTATGACTATCACCTTGATTGGCACCATCGACACGAATCGTACCGGTTGATGTTCTTAAATCATAGCGATAATCTCCTAGTGTTGTTGATGTAAAATCAACATCACCAGTTGATGAAGATAAGTCAAATGATGATGCAACCGTATCAGTGATGTTGATATCACCGGTTGATGTATGAATATCAACACCTCCAGTAAAGGATGAATCGGTAACCGTAACGCGTCCGGTATCAACGGATGCTTCAAGTGTCGATGCTTCTATCCGTGTGAGTGTGATACTACCGGTATCACTGTCTAATTCGAAGGATTCAGCAACAACATCAGTGAGTGAAAGACTACCTGTATCACTATCGGCAACGATGACTCCTTCAGACTCTACTTCTTTGATCATCACATAACCTGTGTCTGTGGTCGCATGGAGTGTTTCGACGATGACATTTTCGACATAGACACTACCTGTGTTTGAACTTAAAGTAAGATCATCAAAGGTGATGACTTCATCAAACTCAACACGAACTGCACCAACCGATGTTTCTAAATTCATGGTGTATACGACATCAGCGGGTATATAAAGATGAACGGTCTTGATATCTTCAGATACAAATTTGTAGTTCAGAAAATTAAAAAATCCAACTTTTTCTTTTTGTGTGACCGTATAGATGTTATCAACAACATCAAATGTCCAAGTGTCACGTGATTCATGAGCATAATAGGTTACCGTAATATCGCTACTTTCAACCACATGAACAATGATTGAACGTGTCTCAACATCCATTTCGATCGTATGAATGTCGTCAGATAAAGTTTCTGTTAACATTTCACCATACGCTTCATCATCATTGAAAAAACCCCTTAAACCTGCAATGTCTAATCCCATAAAGAAGGCAGCAACTGCCATGACTAGACCCAATAAAATCAAAATACCTAAAATTTTCGATAAAACTTTCATTGACTTTCACCTTTCCTATGTGCCAGTTTGGAAAACCAAACAATGAGTTTACGCCACAATAACGCCATGAGTTGGTAGGTCCATAATGCGAGCAAGATGAGCATGCTGAATGTCATGAGTCCCATACCAAGAACACCTAAAACATTGGGAATACTTAATGATGATTGGAGCATATCGATCAGTAAACCAATAAATCCAACCAATCCTGTAACAATTAAGAGAAATGCTGTGAAGATCATCGACATCACGAAGATGAGAATCGAAATATAGACAATACCCAGTGGTAATAAAATCGGTGATCCAAGTAATAAGAGTAAAAGTTGACGTGTGCTTTTTGAAACGCGAAGAACCGATGTGTTTTCTCTTTTCATGAGAATTTCAGGTGTCATATCTTTGACGATTTTTCTAATCTCATACCCGCTCAAGATATCATCGATCTTTTCTCCTGAAGATAGACGATCATTGATGATCTCTTCATAATAACTTAAAATATCTTTGACTTCATCATCATAGAACTTTGTGTGCAGTGCACGTTCTAATTCCTTTAACCATGTCTTCATCTTGAAATCCTCACTTCTTCAATATTTGATAAATCTTTCTGATATCTTCCCACTCATGTAAAAACTCATCGATGTGGAGTTGACCTTTGGAGGTAATCTGATAATACTTGCGATTACGCCCTTGGAAAAGTACATTGTATGTTTTCAACTCATCCGTCTTTTCAAGCCGTCTTAAAATGGGATAAAGTGTCGACTCGCTGATGGAGATGTATGTGGTTAGGTCGCTGACAATTTTATAACCGTAGGAATCTCCTTGTGTCAGCATGGCAAGGACGAAGATTTCAAGAACACCTTTTTTGACTTGTTCTCTCATACGTCACCTCTTATACTTGCATTTCGATAATATTATACATTGCATAGTATTGCTTGTCAATAAAAAAAGTTCATTTTTCAGAACTTTCTTCATCAGACTTAATTTCACCTTTATGTGATGGTGATAGATAGGAAATCCGTTCAGCAATGATATCCACCATCGTCAGTTTCCGATCTTCTGTCACTTCGTATTTCCACGTCTGTAGACGTGCCTTGACGGCAAGCATGACACCTTTGGATGCATAAGACTCCATGGCAGTGGCTAATCCTTCCCATACCGTAATACGAAAGAAATCTGTATCATAGGTACCATCCATATTTTTAAATGCACGTTGAACAGCTAAATTGATGTAACATACCTTTCTTCCATCATCTAAAACCTTGAGTTCGGGATCTTGTGCGAGACGACCGATGAGGATCACTTGATTGAGCATAAATTCTCCTTTTTTGATTCAAGTATAAAAGAAGATGTGTTTTGCTCCAAATGCACAAATAGATCATAAAACACAACATTCATGAGCAAAATGACGCATGCAGCATCAAAGATAAGTCCATCATGTTATTCGTTTGATCAATCTTCATGATTTATAAAAAAAAGCCTAGATTTAGGCTTTCTTGTAGATTAAGATGGATAGATTCTTTGTTGATAATTCATGGTAGATCATTTTAATATCGGCAAGCGTGATTTCTTGCAAGAGATCAACCACATCAAAGAGGTTGCTTTTCAAGTGATAATACTTCCCATAAAGATAAGCTTTATGTTCGATATTATTTAAAGCATAGATGAACTGACCTAAAAAGACTTTTTTGTATCGCTCAAATGAATCTTCAACCAACGCTTGTTCACCTTCTTCTGTTAAGAATGTGATCAAACGCTTTTTTAACGTTTGAATACGGTTCGATTCTGCGTATAGAGTAATACTCTCAGCACCCTTTTCAATATTGGCTGACATGGAAAACTGTTGATTAATCAACCCTTCTCGAAGCAGTGATTCAAACATCATCGATGAGGGTCCAAGTAATAATTGACTCATCATGGCCATCGCCATTTCACGTTTAATCTGATCATGCGGACTGAGTTTTTTGACCTTGAGCTTAAAGCCCATCATCATCTTTGATATACCGATTGGCTTTTTTTCAACATGATATTTCACAGAAACACGATTCGGTTCTTTGGGGTAAAGTGTTTGAGGTTTGATAGCTTTTTCAGGATGTTCACGGTCGTATGCTTTGAAGAATTGTTGAATCTCTTGAAGATTGACTTTTCCTGCAATAACCATCAATCGATTGGAAGGTTGATAAAATGATTGATAGACGTGATCGAGCATCGTTTCATTGATCGTCATGATTGACTCAAGCGTTCCACCGATATCAAAACGTATGGGATGATTAACATAAAGCTGTTCCATCAGTGTATTATGCATCACGACATTGGGATCATCTAAATACATTTTGAGTTCTTCTGCGATAATGCTTTTTTCACTTTCAACATTGTCATGGGTGACATATCGTGTATCAATCATCTTGAGTAAATAATCTAATGCTTCCATCACATGTTCGGTTGCCATAAAAAGATAGGATGTCTGATTATAGGATGTCATCGCATTCGCATCAACACCCATTTTCGAAAACTGAGTAAACGCATCACCATCGGGCATTGCAAACACTTTGTGTTCCAAAAAGTGTGCTGTTCCATAAGGTGTTTGAAAGGTTTGATCTCCCAATCGATATGTTAAATCGAGTGCACCATAAGGGATCGATAATTCAACATAAGTTGAATAATAAGGATCTTCTTTAGGTAGAATATGGACTTGCATGCCATTCTTTAATTTGATAATATAAACATCCTCATGAAAGGCATGATAACTTTTTTTAATCATGTTTTTCACCTCGAAGGATATAGATTGTATCACATGTGAGATGTTTTAAAGCTTGATTGACATCTTCTTTAGTGATCGCTTCAATTTTGATCAATTTTTCTTCGACGGTTTCCACATAATGCAGCATGTCTCTGACAAATGCTCGTCGTGTTAAAACGGATTGTTGATCGAGTGATGACTTGACCTGATGCATGTAATAAGCTTTTGCATGACTCAATTCTTCATCGGTAATGCCTTCATCTTGTAGGTTTTTAATCAGATCTTCAATCGCGACAACGGCTTGATCAACTTGGGATAGATCAATACCTGATGAAATCATCAGTACACCTTTATAGTAATCATAACTTGATGATATATCATAGCACAAACCACGTTCTTCTCGAATGACTTTAAATAGACGTGATTCGGGATATCCGCCAATGATCGTATCGACGATAACCGCAGCATCATAAAGTTGATCACGTCGATATATAGGAAAAATAAAACCCATTTTAACGATGGCTTGTTGCATGTCAGTATAATCGATCACCATCTCTTTTTGGCGTGGTGCTCGAAATGCTGTCTTAAAAGGATGAATCATCTCTGTCGTTGGTCCTAAGACTTCTTCAACTTTTGATAGATCGAGATCCTCGGTATGACCATTGATGACGACATAACGAGCTTGATGATGGATAAAATCGCGATAATAGGCTTCCATATCTTCTTTCTTGAGAGATTGAATGGCATGAAGTGATCCAGAAATCGGATATCCATAAAGATCTTTGTCAAAAAAAAGTGATTGAAAGCGGTGACTCGCATATCCGCGCTTATTATCCTTTAAGGTCTTCCAATGTTCAATAAGCATGCGTTTTTCATCAGAAAACACATCGAATGAGAACTCCTTGTGATTATGCATGACATCATCGAACAAACGCAAGGCTTGTTCAAAAAGGGTCGGATCTTTGACAATCTTGGGGTCAACAAGGGTTAAAACGAACGACATCACGGAGAGATTTCCCATGCGTTCCGTTCGTACTTTAAAGTATGCGCCATATAAATTCTCACACGCCTGACTCATCAATTGCCGTGTGGGATATTGATCCGTTGATGCGGTCATCAACCGTGGTAGAAGATAACGATAAGTTGTGTACTTTCGATCATCTTGATCGATGAGATAAAGCGCGATCTGAATCGTCTTAAAATCATGTTTGAGTGTAATCATTAGATACTATGTAGTGCAATTTCCATCATTTTGGTAAATGCTTCTTGGCGTTCTTGTGCTGTAGTCGCTTCATGGGTGACGAGTGAATCAGATACGGTTAACAGACATGATGCTTTCTTACCTAAAGCCTTTGCATTTGCAAACAATGCAAAAGATTCCATTTCGACGGCATCGGTTTGATACTTTTGATGGATGTCTTTGTAGACATCTGCTTTCATACGATAAAAGACATCGGATGAATGGATACGAGAGACATGAACAGGAATCCCCAGTTTTTCACTTGCTTTTAAGATCCGATTATTGATCACCGATGAGCTCTTTAAAATCTTACGTGAAGAGACACCCATGGTTTTCGCATAACTGGATTCACTGTATGCTTCTTTGACTAAGATCACATCATAGAGCTTCAAATCTTTCGAGTATGCACCACATGAACCGATACGAATGATCTTTTCGACACCATAAAATTGGAAAAGTTCATAGGAATAAATACCAATCGATGGCATCCCCATACCTGAACCCATGACAGTGACTTTTTTCTTACCAAAATAACCGGTATATCCAAACATGTTTCTCACATGATTGATTTGAACAACATTCGTCAAAAATGTATCTGCAATATACTTTGCACGTAATGGATCACCTGGCATTAAAACGGTTTTTGCGATCAAATTTTGATCTTGACAATCAATATGAGGTGTTGGAATCATGATTTACTCTCCTTTGGTTGACGATATCGACGCCATTTGAAGTTCCGATACGACTTGCTCCTGCTTCAATCATTTTCATGGCGTCATCATAGGTTCTCACGCCACCACTTGCTTTCACGAGAGCACGTCCGTTGACTGCTTTTTTCATGAGCATGACATCTTCTACTTTAGCACCTGATGGACCAAAACCTGTCGATGTTTTCACAAAATGTGCACCGGCTTCTACAGCAATCTTGCACGCTCTTTCGATTTCTTCAGGATTTAAATAACAGGTCTCTAAGATCACTTTAACAAGACGACCTTGACCTGCTTCGACGACAGCTTGTATATCTTTCTTGACTTCTTCATCTTTCTTTTGTTTAAGCGCTGAAACATTGATGACCATGTCAAGTTCATCAGCACCGTCTACGACGGCTGTATCCGCTTCAAAACGTTTGACGGATGTCTGATGGGTACCATGAGGAAAACCGATGACGGTACATACTAAAACATCGGTTTCTTTGAGTGCATGTTTGGCATAGGAAACCCAAATAGGATTCACACATACACTTTTGAAGCGATAGGTTTTTGCTTCTTCAATCAATTGATCAATCTGTTGTCGTGAGACGTTTGCCCCTAGTTTCGTATGATCAATCATTTTATGAATGTTCATGGATGATTTCTCCTTTTCTTTTCATGATTTTTTTGGCAAAATAATGACTCATCGGACCATTGATTAACGTGATCACAATCGTCATCACAAAGACTTGATCCCATAATTGCTTCGTATATATACCTAAAATGATCGCAGCAATCAAAAATGTACCTTCAATCATCATTTTTGATAATCCGAGATTATGCACTTTTCGATCGATGATCAGCATCAATTGTTCGAAAGGTGCCATCGTTAACCCGGTTGAAATCGTCACACCAACACCAAAGGTGATGATGAGTAAACTTGTTGCTGCAAGTGGAATTCTAACCATCAGTGAATCATAAAACCCACTTGGCATCATCTCATAGACCCACTTCCACATATCGACAAAGATGCCAACAGTAAAGAGAAAGAGGACGGAAAAAATCATTTGCCATTTGCGATCAATGACATAGCAAATGACAGCAACCAAGATCCCTGTTAAGACTGTCATCGTTCCGAGTGAGAGGGGTGTGATCGTAAAAACAAAATAATTGAATGCATCGATCGGTGCAGCACCAAGACGTGAGAAGATGATGCCAACAATACCAAATGCAATCACAAAAAAGGCTAAAATCTGAATAAAAATCTTTTTAAGCAAGGGATGCTCCTTCTAGTCTAATAACTTCTTGACGGTTTCTTTTTGGAATGTATGGGTGACTTTGGTAAACTTCGTCTTTTTCATGATGCGATAAACCTTGCTTGAAAGCTTTTTAGGCATCACTTTGGTTCCCTTAATGAAGCCAGGAACATCGATGAGATACTTCTCAATCAGTGGATAGAGTTCATCATAACGGATGACTTTAATCTCATTAGGAAGTCTATAAAATACAATATCCAGATGAGGTGGAAATACCGTTAACGTATGTTCTTTCCATTCAATACCTGTTTTTAATTCTTTCTTTTCAGTGACCAAAAAATGGTATTTGGGTACATAGGTTTCCAATTCTTGGTAATATTTTTGAAGTTCAGCTAAATCATCGAGATATCGGAAAATAGCATGCAGCTTATCCTTAGATATCAGGTGATAGTCCGATAATAAAAGTGGGTTTTTCGTGATATATGCCTGTTTAACCATATCAAAAACTTTGACGATGACTTCCATTTTAAAGGCTAAGACATCTTCAAACATTTCGTTATAGATGTGAAAATCAAAACGGTCACATACCTTTTTAACCATCTCAAAGAGATGTTTTGCTAAATAATCCGGTGTTAAAATAGGCATTTCCAAATGGAAATTTAAGTCCAAGAATTTAGGCGATAACCGATAAATATCTGGAACTTGTGATTTGGGTGTAATGATAAAAAGTGACTCGTGTTGTAGCCTTGGATGTACATAATGAAAACGAACACTCTTTTCATCCATTTCAACATGAATACCTTCAATCGATTCAAAGAATGCAATCAGTTGTTCCAAATCAATTTTACGTGACTTCTCTTTGAAAAAATGAATATTAAATAAAGCCATCGTGTCACCTCACTTTGCTTTTAGTTTACCATAAATTAGGTCATTAACCTAAGATTTCCTTGTACCACTTTTCATCTGTCCGAACAAGTGAAAGAGGGGTGATGGATATGTACCCATCATCAAAGGCTTGAACATCACTGTTTTCATCTTCTTGATAATGGATGATTGAACTCTTGATGTGATAGACATCAGGACGTTCACTCTTCACAAACTCTGCATGTTGCAAGCGTGAACCCATCTTGGTGATTTTTACCCCTTTAGGTCTTGCATAGGTTTCTTTTGGGAAATTGATATTGAGTATACCAGGACCTTCGTAGAGCTTTGCTTCAATGATTTCATCCATTAATTTAATGGTTTCATCATAGAGGTAGGGCAGTTTGGTATGATGTGCGGAAATTGCGATCGCATCAACACCTAAAACCTTAGCTTCCATCGCAGCAGCTACCGTTCCTGAATAAAGAATATCTTTGGCGATGTTTTGGCCATAATTAATACCTGATACGACTAAATCAAAGTCAACATTAAACACCTTTAAGCCTAAGCGTGTCGCATCGGCAGGTGTACCATCAACAACCAAGGTTGCTGTTGAACCAAAAAGGGGTTCTGTTAAAAATGTTTCAATACGATTTTTGATCGTGATGGCGTGACTCTTCGCACTTTGATGTTCTTTGGGTGCTGAGACATAAACATTACCAAATGGTGCAAGTGCACGCACTAAAATACCTAACCCTTCGGCTTGATAGCCATCATCATTGACAACTAAAATGTTCATTGTTTACCTCCTATAACGGCTTGACAGCGATCGCATAATCCATTTTCATGGACATGATCAACCACATTCCAGCAGCGATCACATGTGGGACCTTCTGCAGGATAAACGACAACATCTAACGATGAACCAACCTTAAGGTTGACTTTTGATACGATGAGAACTTGATGAATCTTCATGTCGAGCTTTTTGATGGCCTGAAGTTGTTCTTCAGTCACAACAAGATCGACTTTAGCAGCCAATGACTTACCGATGACTTTTTGTTCTCTTGCTTCTTCAAGTTTCTTTAAAACAACTTCACGAACGTCCATGAAAACATGAAATGCTTGCATCAATGCTTCATCTTGTCTACCGCTGATGTAAGGCATATTTTCTAAATAGACATCTTCTTCATGACTGAAGGGTAGGAGTTGATAAGCTTCTGAGGTCGTATGAGGGATGATGGGTGTCAATAACTTCAAAAGACCGAGCGTGATATCATAAATCGTTGATTGAACGGCTTTACGTTCAAAATCATGTTCTTTTTCAATGTATAAAATGTCTTTGGTGTAATCCAAATAGAATGCGGATAAATCATTGGTCATAAAGGGGACGACACTACGATACACACGATCAAATGCATAGTTCTCATAGGCATCCATCACTTCTTTAACAAGTGCATCATATTTGAGTGTCATCACACGGTTGAGCATACCACGCATCGAATATCCGATGTAATCGCGTTCTGGTTCAAAACCATCGAGGTTACCTAACATGAACCTGAATGTATTTCTGATCTTACGGTAACCTTCAGCGATTTGATTCATCATGTCATTGGAAATACGCACGTCCGATTGATAATCAACCGTCGCTACCCATAGTCTTAAGATATCGGCACCTTGTTGTTTCATCACCACTAAAGGATCAACGGTATTTCCAAGTGATTTACTCATCTTACGACCTTGTCCATCAAGAACAAATCCGTGAGAAACGACCTTTTTATACGGAGATGCATGAAATGCAGCAACCCCCGTAATGAGTGATGAATTAAACCATCCACGATATTGATCAGATCCTTCTAAATAAAGATCTGCTGGATATGGAAGACCTCTGTTATTTAATATAGAATGTGATGTTCCTGAATCAAACCAAACGTCCATGATGTCTGTTTCTTTTTTAAAATGTCCATGAGGAGAACCCGGATGACGATAACCCTCTGGCAGTAAATCTTTGGCATCTCTGTCATACCAAATATCTGATCCATGTTCTTCAAACAGTTTTGCAACATGTTCTAAGACATCCTGTTCAAGAATTGCCTCACCATTTTCAGCAAAAAAGACAGGGATGGGGACACCCCACGCACGTTGACGAGAGATACACCAATCCTCGCGTCCACTGATCATATTGGCAATTCTAACTTCACCCCAAACAGGAAGCCAATCCACTTTTTTCACTTCATCTAATAATTCTTGTTTGAGTTGATCGATGGATGCAAACCATTGAGGTGTCGCACGGAAAATAACCGGTTTTTTTGTTCTCCAGTCATGAGGATAGGAGTGTGTGAACTTTTCTTTGCGTAGTAAAACATGCGCTTCTTCAAGGGCTTTAACGATTTCTTCGTTGGCAACTTCATAGTACATGCCTGCAAATGGACCTGCTTCTTCCATCATGTAGCCACGATCATCGACGGGGCATAAAATGTCAAGGCCATAAACTTTACCAACACGATAGTCATCTTCACCATGTCCAGGTGCTGTATGAACTAAACCTGTACCATCGGTATCGGTGACGTGTTCGCCAACGATGATGGGTGAAATACGATCATAGAGGGGATGCTTGTACGTTTTATGTTCTAAATCAAGACCTTTGATAAGACCTAATTGTTCGACGTGATCCCATTTCAAAATTGAGGAAAGTGTTGAAACCAATGTTTCAGCAACCACATATTTTTCACCGTTGACCTTAATGACTGCATAGTTAAAACGAGGATGTACCGAAATTGCTAAATTAGCAGGTAGTGTCCACGGTGTTGTTGTCCAAATGATCAATGAAGCATCTTTGAGTAATCCTTCTTGTTCGACAGAGGGGAACTTCACATAGACTGAAATGGATTGTTTATCTTGGTATTCAATTTCAGCTTCTGCAAGTGCTGATTCTGAAGAAGGTGACCAGTAAACAGGCTTTAAGCCTTTATAGATCAACCCGCGTTTCACCATTTTAGCAAAAATGCGAATTTGAGCTGCTTCAAAATCATGGGTATAGGTGATGTAAGGTTGATCCCATTCACCTAAAACCCCGAGACGTTCAAATTGATCTTTCTGGCGTGCAACTTGTTCTTCAGCATAAGCACGACACAATTTTCTATATTCAACTAATGATAACTCTTTACGGTTTACTCCCTTTTTGGTTAACGCAGTTTCAATGGGTAAACCATGCGTATCCCAACCTGGGATATAGCGCACAAGACGTCCCTTCATGGTTTGATAACGCAAAACAAAATCTTTCAAGATTTTATTGAGCGCATGTCCAATATGGATATCTCCATTGGCATATGGAGGACCATCGTGTAACACAAAGGGTTCCTGATCTTTATTTTTTTGTAAAACTTTTTCGTAGAGATTCATCGCTTTCCAACGCGCTTGAAACTCGGGTTCTCGTGTGCCTAAATTCCCTCTCATTTGAAAATCGGTTTTAGGCATCAATAACGTGTCTTTATAATCCATATCAACCACTCCTTTAGGATAAAATAAAACGCCCTTATTGCTAAGGACGAAACATACATTCCGCGGTACCACCTTAGTTCTGAGAAATCTCAGCCCTTCATTGATCATTTGCTCAAAGGTGATACTCCCGCTTGAGAGGCTATTGGGCTTCCACCATCCCCAACTCGCTTGATGCATCAATCGTTCGCGTGTCCTTATCGTTGCAAGATTTACTTATTACTCAACAATTTCCTTTAAAAACTCTTCCATACTACCATCATCATAGACGTGCTTGTCCGCAAACATGAAGACTTTTTCTTGGACTTTAACGATTTCTCCAGAAATCGCATAGACAATGCCTGAGAAAAAGGCGATGGTTTTATTCGCTTGATCAATATCGAGAGGTTCGAAATTGAGAATCAAGGGATGTCCTTCCAATAACTGATCTGCAAGATGGGTTAAGTATGTATCTTGATCAGAACTTAGTTTTTCAAAGACAATTTTCTCAGATGTTAGAATAACTTTCTCCTCGACCTGACGTTCTTTCTTTTTCTTGTTGACAGAAAACAGTCCCATGGTTCCTCCTAATCGATCAATTCTTTAAATTTTCTACCGATACGCAGATGCGTTGCATGGTGTTTGATCGCGAGTTCATAATCATCAGTCATCCCCATGGAACGATACGTGAGATGATGACGTGAAGCGAGCTGATCGAGCAATGCAAATGCTTGATCTGTCTTAACCTCATCTTGATCCTTACCCATGGTCATTAAACCGATTATCTCTATTTTATCATATTTTTTAATTTCTATAAGAAATTGGTCTAAATTATCAACTGTTATGCCACTTTTTTGATCTTCTTCCGTCGTATTGACTTGAACAAAACAGGGCAGTGGTTCTTTTCGATACTTTTGAATGAGCTCTGCAAGTGAGAGACGGTCCAAGGTATGAAGCACATCAATCGTGTTGATCATATCCTTCACTTTATTGGTTTGAAGATGACCGATGAAATGCCACGTAATGGGTAAATCAGAAAGTTCATCCATTTTTTTAAGCATATCTTGAACACGGTTTTCACCAAAATCATAAACGCCTTTTTGATAGAGTTTTCGAATCTGTGATGCATCAAAATACTTCGACGCACAGATTACTTTTGCTTGATCCGTGATCATACGTTGAATCTAAAAAGCATGATGTCGCCATCTTGCACGACATAGTCTTTTCCTTCAAGTCGAACCCTTCCATTTTCTTTGGCGACTTGTGGCGTTCCATACTTGATCAAGTCATCAAACGCAAGAGTTTCTGCCTTAATAAATCCGCGTTCAAAATCAGAGTGAATGATTCCGGCACATTGAGGTGCCTTCATTCCTTCTTTGTAAGTCCAAGCTCTAACCTCAGGTTCACCAGCTGTGAAGTAGGTCTTCAGACCTAAGAGCTTGTATGATTTTTCAATCACTTCATTGAGTCCTGATTTTTTCAAACCATACGCTTCTAAGAATGTGAGTTGTTCTTGAGGTTCTAAAGAAGCGATTTCCATTTCGACTTGTGCAGAGATTAAAACAACTTCGGTATTCTCTTTTTCAGCAAATTCAAGAAGTCTTGTGTAATGATGATTAGCCATGGGATGATGAAGATCTTCTTCTGCAACATTCGCAATATATATCATGGGTTTCATGGTCAGCAAACTGAAGTTTTTCACTAGTTTAAGTTCTTCATCAGAAAAATGTAACGTACGGGGACTTAAGCCTTGGTCAAGTGCACCTTTGATCTTCATTAAAACATCATATTCTTCCTGAGCTTCCTTGACTTTCGCTTTAGCTTTTTTCTCAAGGCGGGTGATCCGTTTTTCAAGTTGTTCAAGATCAGCTAAACTGAGTTCAATTTGAACCGTTTCAATGTCTCTTAAAGGATCAATCGAACCTTCAACGTGAGTGATGTTTGTATCATCAAAACAGCGAACGACTTGACATATCGCGTCCACTTCACGAATATGAGACAAAAACTGATTGCCTAAGCCTTCACCTTTTGATGCGCCGCGAACAAGACCAGCAATATCGATAAACTCGTAGGCTGTTGGCACAACGCGTTTTGGTTTATATATTTTTTCAAGCACATCAAGGCGTGGATCCTGAACATAAACGATACCGACATTGGGATCAATGGTTGCAAACGGGTAGTTTGCAGCTAATGCTTCCGCTTTCGTGATGGCGTTGAAGAGGGTTGATTTACCCACGTTGGGTAACCCAACAATACCTGCTTTTAACATAATAAGACGTCCTTCCAATAAAAAAGGCGCGAGGCCTTTTTAAAATTTTCCTTTTTTCATCAGCCATGATGGAATGTTTCTCTTTTTACCTTCTGTGGGTTGATTAGAAACATCTTCATCTTCATACGTCTGATTTTTCAAACCTGAACGCGTCAATTTCATTTGTTCATCCGAGCTCTTATTAAAGATTTCAGATGCCAAATTTTCAATCGTTGAATCTTTCGCCTTCAGTTCATAGCCAGTTGCAATCACTGTGACAATCATTTCATCATCTAAATCCTGATTCACTGTTGTTCCATAGATGATATTGAGATCACGATCGGTCGCATTTCTAATTTCAGATAGTGCTTGTTCGGTTTCAAAGAGTGTGATGTTTGTACCGGATGTGATATTGACAATCGCATCGGTTGCACCATCAATCGATACTTCGAGAAGTTTGGAATGAATGGCTTTGCGTGCAGCCTCAATCGCACGGTTTTCACCTGAAGCAATCCCAATCCCCATCAGTGCTGTTCCTTTGTTTTCCATCACTGTTCGAACATCGGCAAAATCCACATTGATTAATCCAGGAATCGCAATGATTTCTGCAATCCCTTGAACACCTTGACGCAAGACATTATCAGACTCACGGAATGCATCGAGTAATTGTGTGGTTGGACCTGAGATCGCAAGTAATCGTTCATTCGGAATAACAATGAGTGTATCGACATGAGGTTTCAGTTCCTCAAGACCATAAATCGCTGCTTGCATACGAGCAGGACCTTCAAAAGAGAAGGGTTTCGTGACGATACCAATCGTCAGACATCCCATTTCTTTAGCTTTCTTCGCGATGATTGGAGCGGCACCTGTACCCGTTCCACCACCCATACCGGCCGTGATAAAAACCATATCCGCGTTGCGGAGTACTTCTTCGATTTCTTCAATGGATTCTTCTGCAGCTTTTTTGCCTACTTCTTTTTTCGCACCAGCACCCAAACCACGTGTTAAGTACTTCCCAAGTTGTACACGCGTTTCTGCTTTGGACACCTTGAGGACTTGGGCATCTGTATTCATCGCGACAAATTCGACGCCTTTAACGTCGTTTTCGATCATGCGGTTGATCGCATTCCCACCACCACCACCTACACCAATAACTTTGATGATCGGCTTTTGGTTGAAATTGTCTGATTCGCCAAATACCATAGTATCCCTCCTTGTTGCACTACATCTATTTTACACTAGTTTTTAATGAAATTAAAGAACATTCATCTCGATTTGAAATAATTCGTTTTCTTCTTCATCTCATCTCTAAAATCGAGTAGTCGATCTTCACGAATAGCTTGTCTGATTTCCTGCATTAAATGCTTTAGATAAGCCAAATTTTGGTATGTCACTAAACGCATACCTAGGATTTCATCACCTTTAAAAAGATGACGAATGTAAGATCTCGTGTATTTTGAGATAGGGGTGATGAGACCTGGATCAAGTGGTTGAAAATCATGTTCATAGGTCTGATTTTTGATCACAAGTTTTCCTTGAGTCGTCAGCGCAGTGCCATGTCGTGCAATACGGGTAGGTAGCACACAATCGAACATATCAATTCCATGAATGACGTTTTCAACAAGATCATCAGGTGCACCAACACCCATTAAGTAACGCGGTTTATCAAAGGGCAAAATCGGGTTTAAAAACGTTGTGATCTCATACATTTCATGTTTGGTTTCACCTACGGATAATCCGCCAATCGAATATCCAGGGAAATCCATATCGATCAGTTGTTTCGCACAATATTCGCGGATCTCTTTATTAAGTCCACCTTGAACGATACCAAATAAAGCTTGATCGGTTGTCAATGCATGCTTTCCTCGTTTAGCCCAACGGAGTGTGCGATCAACCGATTGCTTCATGTATGCATCGGACTCATAAGGTGGTGGACATTCATCAAAACTCATGATGATATCAGCACCCAATTTTTGTTGAATAGCAATTGAATCTTCGGGTGACATAAAGAGCGCAGAGCCATTTTTATGATGCTTAAAGTGGACACCTTCTTCGGTGATTTTTCGCATATCAGTGAGTGAAAAAACCTGGTAACCACCACTATCTGTTAAGAGTGCACCATCCCACTGCATGAATCCACGAATACCACCATGTGCTTCAACAATATCTGCGCCTGGTTGTAGCCAAAGATGATACGTATTACCAAGAATTAATCCTTCAGATACTTCATGTATTTCTTCAGGGGTTAATGTTTTGACTGTTGCTTGTGTACCAACAGGCATAAAAAAAGGCGTTTCAAAAACCCCATGAGGTGTTGTTAATCGTCCAAGTCGTGCTCCGCTTTGTTTACAGACGTGTAGCACTTCAAATTTTATACTCATTCATCTCATCCTTTACCTTGTAATTATAGCATAAATTTGCTAAAATGATGAAGTATTTCACAAGCTGTACCCTAGGAAACCAGCTTAGTCAATTAAAACAGGGAGATATCAATATGAAAACGTGGACCAACCATGACTTAATCCGGCAGAGTATGCTCGCTGCTATTTACGTTGTTTTAGTATATATTTTTAGCTTTGCTAGTTTTGGATTAGTGCAATTCAGACTGGCTGAAGTGTTGATGATTTTTATCTTTTTTGATAAAAAAAGCATCGTCGGATTAACTGTCGGATGTTTGATCGCTAATTGGGTTGGTGGAGCGTTAGTGATCGATATTTTTGTTGGATCACTCGCAACACTGATCGGTGGCTATCTGATGTGGTCATTTAAAAAATGGCCAGCATTTGCACTCCTATTTCCGGTTCTATCCAATGGAATTATTGTCGGACTGATATTGACCTATGCGTATGTACTTGCACCACTCTATATTTCCATTCCTTCAGTCATGCTTGGAGAACTTGCCGTCCTCTATATCATTGGATTACCAGTCTACCTCGTCTTAAAGAGAAATCAAGGATTCTTGGAGTTTTTCAAATAAAAGATGAAGGCGCACCATGTGGTACGCCTTTTTTGTTATCGCTTAAAGCCTTGGAAAAAGATGGCGATGGTTCCTGGACCAGAATGTGCACCAATGACAGGTCCTACATACCCATACACAATGTCTTTAATTTTGAGTAACTTCTTGAGTTCTTCTCCAATAAGCATCGCTTCATCCAGACAATCGCCATGAGAGATAAAGATGGTTTGCTCAAAGGATGAATCGATGTATTCTTGAGTCAATTCAACCATTTTTGCTAACGCATGTTTACGTCCTCTGATTTTATGAATGGGGACAAGTTTACCTTCATTGGAAACATGAAGGATAGGCTTAACTTTAAGTAGAGTACCTAAGATGTGTGAGGTCACGGATAATCGTCCTCCGCGCATCAATGTCCCCAAATCATCCACGGTGAAAAGATGTGTAATCTTCAGTTTGATACTTTCGATATAAGCAGTTAATTGACTGATAGATTTGCCATCCTTTTTTCCTAAATAGGCATAATAGATCAAAAGACCTAACCCCATGGAAGCACCTTTCGAATCGATGGTGATAATCTTGCGATCTGGATAAACTTGTTGAAGTTCTTTTGCAGCTAAATGCGCTGAATTGTAAGTGCCTGATAATGCTGATGAGAAACCAATGTATAGGACATCTTTCCCATCTCTGAGTAGTGGTTCAAAAGCTTCCATGAATTGACCGATGCCTACCATGGATGTTTTTGCAATCGCCTTTTCTCTTAAACGTTCATAAAAAGCATGAAAAGAAATATCGCGTTCATCGGGATAATTGAAGTATGTTTTCCCTTCCATTTCGACCGATAGTGGAAGAACATGAATTCCCATTTCATTGATTTGTTGTTGAGTTAAATCACTACATGAATCTGTCATTATCACATAATCTGTTTGTTGTTTTTGTTGCATAAATATAATCCTCCTCATGAGTTTGTTTTCACTTTCATTATAAATTGACTTGTGTCATTTATAACTCTACCAATAAAAAAGATGTTCCTACTTTTAAAAATCAGTCAGTAGAGATTACAAAAATCGACTCTACTGACAGTAGAATGGCTTGGATTTTGGATAAAAAGTGGTATAATGAGGTCATGGAAGAAAGAAAATTACATTTTACTGAAAACTTAACACGATTACGTAAGCAACATGGCTATACCCAACAAGCATTAGCTGAACAGTTAAACTATAGCGATAAAGCTGTTTCAAAATGGGAACGTGGTGAAGCATTACCTGATGTTCAAACGATTGCAGAAATTGCAAATCTTTTCCATTTATCCATTGATGAACTCATCTTTCACGAACCTGAGAATATTGAAAAGATCTCCAAGCAACGTGAACAAAAACCTTATTTAATCAAACTATCTTTTCTGATTGTATCGACTGTTTGGTTGCTTGCAATCTTCACTTTTGTTGTTCTATTTCTTATCTTATCGGATCGATCGATGGTGTGGATAACCTTTATTGCAGCACTCCCTGCATCGATGATTGTCTTTTTGGTTTTTGCGATTTTATCCAAACGCAAATTACTTGTTCTATTCTTTGTTGGATGTCTTACGTTATCCATTAGTCTTCTTGCATTTCTAATTATTCAGCATCCTTATGATTGGTTACTCTTCTTGCTTCCAATCCCCATTTTATCTGTTGTGGGATTCGCCCTTCCTTATCGAAAATAAGACCCAAGTCGTTCACTTGAGTCTTTTTTTATCGTTTGATATTGATTTTACGGTGTGCAATCGCCATCGGAATATTGATCAGTTGATCTTTCTTAATGGCATTCCACGATTCATGTCGACCTTTTTGAATAGATGCATGATGAATTTCCATATACCAAATCTGATGACTAAATACATGCTTTTCACGATGGAAATCTTCATCAATAGAAATGATAACCCCTTCATCAAAAAGCATATCTTCGATGTGCCTAATACTTTCTATCTCATATTGAGGATACTCATACATCCCTTTAAGAAGTTCCTCATCGCGTTTTCTTAAATAATAATAGTCGTTATCCTCAATAATCAGTGTGATGTAATGTTTTGATCGTGGTTCATTAAGTTTGGTCAAATAGGGTAACTCATGTTGCCTTTCTTCAGAAAATGCAACACAATGTTCACGAATGGGACACGCTTCACAACGAGGATTTTTTGGTTTACAGAGGGTTGCTCCAAGCTCCATCATCGCCTGAGTGTAGATTTCGGGTGTTGCTGATTCAATCCATGTTTGATTGATATGATCAAGTCTTTTTCGATTTTTTTGTTGACGCAAATCAGAGTCGTCACCCAAGTATCTCGAAATCACACGAATCACGTTTCCATCAAGTGCACTGTATGGTTTATTATACGCAATCGACATAATCGCTCCTGCTGTATAATCTCCGATTCCTGGTAATGCACGAATTGCATCATACGTCTCTGGAAAACGACCTTGATAGTCTTCTTTCATGATTTTAGCTGCGTGATGCATCAAACGAAAACGTCTATAATATCCGAGTCCTTCAACCTCTTTCATTAACGTTTCTTCTTCTGTGTTTGCCAAATCCATGATCGAAGGATAATGATTGATAAAACGTTCAAAATAAGGTAATACCGTCTCAACTTGGGTTTGTTGAAGCATCACTTCACTAATCCAAATATAATACGGATTTTTTGTTTCACGAAAGGCGAGTTTTCGATGATGTTCTTTATACCATGCTTCGAGTTTGTGGATATTCATTCAATCACCGCTTCACGTACACCGCAGTGCTCGATGATATCATCAAATCGTGTGAGTGCTGACATGACAACGCCATGACAAACCACAATGATTTTTTGATGATGTGTGTACTTTTTGATTGCTTGCATCACACGCGTTTGTAAATCAGGATAAGTTTCCCATGGGTATTTCCGATCTGGATAAAATAGTCCCTTATGTTTAACGTATTCTTCAAATGCTTGTGGAATGTCAAAATCTAGCTTGAACGTTGTATCTGGCATCCATTCATGCAAATCTGTTTCAACGGTTAGTGGAATTTGGGTTATCCGTGAAATAATCGCAGCGGTTTGAAGTGCACGCGTATATGGTGAAGAGATAATGAGTGTTGCACCTGCTAAAATAGGGTCTTTTGCTCGCAATTCTGCTTGTCTTTCTCCACGTTCGGTTAATTTGCCTAGTTCATACCCCATACCAAGAAAACCACGCATTTGAACTTCATCGTAACGAGGTTCACCATGGCGTATTAAAATGAGATGTGTTGACATGTGATCACCCTTTCAACCTCATTATAGCATAAATCAATAGGGCACTTTGATTTCACATAATCACCCAATATGCTATAATTTTTGTGGTTAGGAGGTAGACCATGTCACACTTTACAACACGTCGTTCCATTAGAAAATACGACATCAACTATAAGATTTCGAGAGAAGAAATGAATGCTATGCTTGAAGAAGCAACTCGTGCTCCTTCTTCCATGAATATGCAACCTTGGCGCTTTGTTATTGTTGAAACACAAGAGGGAAAAGAAAAACTAAGACCGATCCTCTATGGTAATCTTCAGCAACTCGAAACATCATCGGCGATGATCTGTATTTTCACTGATCTAATGAAATTTGAATATGCAGAAAAAATCTTTAACAAGGCCGTTGAACAGGGACTGATGCCTGAAGAAGTCAGAGAAAAACAACTGAGAAATATTGCCAATATGATTCCTTCACTTTCTGAGGAAAGCATTGAAAAAGGAGGTCTCATTGACTCTGGTTTAGTAGCGATGCAATTGATGCTCGTTGCGAAAGAACACGGTTATGATACTTGCCCCATCGGTGGTTTTAGACACGATCAAATCGCTCAAGCATGTGGTATTGACCCCAAACGATATAAACCTGTTTTCATCTTGTCGATAGGAAAAGCAGTTGAACCTGGTTATCCTTCGGTTCGCCTTGATCTCGATGATATTACAACATGGCTCTAAGTTAGCCATGTTTTTTTACCTTAATTTCCCTTAATGATTGGCATCACATCAAAAAGTCGTTATAATAAAACCATAAAATGTTAACATTTTAGCACGATTTTGAAAGGAGACATGACATGCTCTACAAAAAAGACTTAAAATTCTTACTACAAGAAGGTCTTGCAACAGGTGCAGATTTCGCAGAAATCTTTCTTGAAGACACCAAATCATCTGTCATTCGAATCACATCAGGTGAGGTGACACAGATTGATCGTGGTAACACCTTTGGTGCAGGTGTTCGATTGATCAAAGGTATTGATGAAGTTTATGGTTACACGAACCAGGTTTCAGTTGAAGATTTAAAAACATTGGTCTTCAATTTGCGTGCATCATTTCAAACTGAACCAGTCAACAAGGTGAAACCTTTCAAAAAACCACAACCCATCAAATCAATCATCACAAAACCGATGGATAGTGTTCCTGTTTCAGAAAAAGCAAGTAAACTACAACATTTATCACGCATCATGAAATCTCATGATCCTCGTATTGTTCAAGCGATGTGTCAACTTATTGAAACTGAACAAAAGATATTAGTTGTTAATTCAGAAGGTGTTTTTCAGGATGATTTACGTGCCCATACCCGCGTCTTTTTAAGTGCAGTTGCTCAAGAAAATGGCAACATGCAACAGGCATATGAAGGTCCTGGCCGTTCGATGGGTGTTGAATTCCTCGATACACTTGATTTTGAAAAGCTTGCTAAGGACGTAGCAACAAGTGCAATTACTTTACTTTCCGCAGAAGACATGGTTCCTCAGACGATGCCCGTTGTGCTTCACAATGGTTTTGGTGGTGTTATCTTCCATGAAGCTTGTGGACACCCACTTGAAGCGACTGCTGTTGCCAAAGGTCTATCTCCTTTTGCGGGTAAACTCGGTGAAAAGATCGGTTCAGATATTGTTACAGCGTATGATGATGGTTATGTCGATGGTGCATGGGGAAGTGCTTCTTTTGATGATGAAGGAAAACCAACACAAAAGAATTTACTCATCGAAAACGGTATTCTCAAAGGCTATTTAATAGACTATCGCAATGCACGTAAAATGAACATGGATCCTACCGGATCTGCAAGACGTCAATCCTATAAATTTTCTCCAACTTCTCGCATGAATACAACCTATATCGCACCAGGTAAAGATAAGTTTGAAGATATCATCAAAGATACTCCATACGGTCTATTTGCGAAGAAACTGGGTGGTGGAACCGTTGTTCCTGCAACAGGTGAGTTCAACTTTGCTGTTCAGGAAGGTTACATGATTGAAAACGGCAAACTCACACGACCTGTACGTGGAGCTATGCTGATTGGTCATGGAAAAGATGTCTTATTCAAGATCGATCGCGTCGCTGATAACTTAGAACTCGGTCAAGGGATGTGTGGTTCAATCTCAGGATCGATTCCCGTTGATGTCGGTCAACCAACCATTCGCGTATCATCAATGACCGTCGGTGGTGCAGGAGGTAGAAAATAATGTATCAACAATGGATTGAATTAGGAAAGAAAAAAGGAATCAGTGATCTTGAAGTATTTGCTGTTCGAAACAAATCACTATCACTATCTGTCTATCAAGGTAAACTAGATTCACACGTCCAAAGTGATGTCGAACAGATTACACTTCGTGGTATCTATCAAGGCAAACTATCAACCATTCGTTTTGAAAACCATGCAAAACAAAATGTCGATCATCTCTTAAATAAACTGATTGAAAATGCTTCTGCACTCACTGTTGTCGAACCTGCCATTATTTTTGAAGGTTCACCATCCTATCCAGAAGTTAAAGAAGAACGTTTTGATTTTTCTAAGATTGCCGTGATTCAAAAGATTCAGCTTTTACAAGATTTAGAAAAGTATATCTTAGCCAATGAAAAAGTGACTCAAGTTCAAAATGCATCCTATCAGGAAGTTGATACACAAACGACACTCACCAATTCAAAAGGACTTCACCTCGTAAAACGTAATACATATGCCTATGCATACGCTATTGGTGTCTTTAAGCAAGGTGATGATATTAAAACAGCTTATGATGTCAAGTTAGTCAAAGATTTCAACGAATTTAACGCAAAAGCAATGGCAGATGAGACGATTCGCCAAGGTCTATTGAAATTGGGTGGTCGCTCTATCCCTACAGGATCATACCCCATTGTCTTCTCAAACGAACAATTTGCTGATCTTTTAAGTGCATTTACATCGATCTTCTCAGGTGAAGCAAGTTATCGCAATCTGACAGCACTCAAGGATAAAGTGGGTCAACAAGTCTTTGGTGAAAACATTCACTTAATCGATGATCCTCTTCACCCACAATCACACTTCAAGATTCCATTTGATGATGAAGGTGTTGCATGTCAAAAACGTGCAGTCGTCGAAAAAGGTGTCTTCAAAGGATTTAACCACAACCTAAAGACTGCAGCTATCTTTAAAGAACAGCCTACCGGTAATGGATTTAATGGAGGGATATCTCCAACTAATCTCTATCTTGAACCCACATCAACATCATTTGATGATCTGATTAAACCGATTCAAGACGGGGTTTATATCACCGATCTAGTTGGTTTACATGCTGGTGTCAAAGCAGTATCTGGTGATTTCAGTTTACAGGCAAGCGGACTAAAGATCATCAATGGAAAACTTGACCACGCGGTTAAAATGATTGTTGTTTCTGGTAATTTCTTTGACATGATGAAACGTGTAAAAGGCATTGCATCTGATTTGAAATTCCAACTCTCAGGTATAGGAAGTCCCAGTGTTTATATCGAACACTTGATGATTGGTGGCGAAGCTTAAAAAGTAAAAGGGAAACGCCGTTTCCCTTTTTTATTTGTTTCTTGATTAGATGTCGTATTGTGATAAGATTTGTGCGGGTGTTTTTCTAAGTAGTAAGAGAATCGGTAGCATTCCACCCAAGATGTTGATGCCATAGACAACTAAAATACCCACTAAAACCGATAAGGGTGTCACCAAGAAGAGTCTAAATAGACCAATCAGTGTATCACTCGCCAAGATCAGTGCATAAGATGATACAGCAAATCCAATCAAGGATGTAATCGTTGATAGTATTAGAACTTCAATCAAGAATGAAATCATCAACTCTGATTTTTTCATACCTAATGCACGATAAACAGCAATCTCATAAATCCGTGAAACCATGGATGAATGCATCACAAAATAAAATCCAAGGAGAGCAAATCCGATGACTACAAGAGCAACCACCGACATCGTAATCCGAAGTTCGACGGTATTTTGTTGAAAATTGAGCTTGAGTTGTTCAATTTCATCGTAAACATCCGTCACGGATGCTTCTTCTAGTTTTTCGATAAGATCTTTGGGATTTGGGGTATAGACATAATATGTTTCTCGGCGAGCAAAACGTAAACGCTCGACGGTTGAGTCTGATGCGATTGCTTCGAGTTCAGTTGATAAAAATACGCCAGCAATTTCATAATTAAATCCTACAGGTGTTATGGGGAATGTCACTTGATCTGCAGTTTGACCTGTTAGATTAAAGAATAATATTGTCGATACGGCGACTTGATTACCCGTTGGTGTTGCACCATGGATGATCTCGTAATTGTTTAACATCATTCGTCCATAAAGCTTAATCATGCCGGTTGGGTCAAGATAGGTTGTGTGATAAGCATTCATCAGAGCACGTGAAGTATAAGCAACACGGATATCACTTTCAACAATACCCGTTAACTTCATCGGGATACCCGCAATTTGGAACTGCTCAGACATCAAGTGTTCAAATGACCATATGCCATATTCTGCACCAACACCGTCAACAACAGCTTCTGCTAATGGTCTTGAGATCATGAACTCATCATCAGCAATCGCTTTTCTACCCATAATGATTCTTCCCTGCACAAAATCGATGAGATCATTACCGGTGTTCATCGTGATCAAATCACGTTCTGGTTCGAGTGGATCAACGATACCGATGGCTAGCATAGATGTGGTATTGATAAATGTTGGGCTTTCGCCTTCAAGCATGGTCGTCAATTCCTGATATGTCACTTTTTTTGAATTATCGATGTTACTCATCTGGTCATAAACGACAACATAATTATCTTCATAGCGTCTTGATGATAAATCAGGGATAATCGCTGATGCTGCCATCGCAATCACAACAGCCACGACTGCACCCGAGATGATAAAGCTAAAAAGCATTAGCTTTCCTTTTCGAGAAGAGTAAAGAATTTTTTGTAAAGCGAGCATAAAGACCTGTTTAATAGAAACAATTGTTTTATACTCACGCTTGACATGCTTGTTTTCAAGATGTTCTGTTCTAAATGTTGTTTCAAGCATTTCCTCTTTATTCTTCTTCGCATAATGTTCATCTTTGATAATCAAATTTGAACTTGCATCAAGTAGTTTCACCTTTTCAATCGGTGCGTCAACATCCAAATAAAGTGTTCGATTTCTCACGATTAAGCGGATGTTAATCGGATCCATCTTCTGTTCGGTATCTTGGAAGTATTGAATCTTCACAGCATCGCTTTCTGCACCATGTCGTTCGATCATATCTTTGAGATAAACGATATTATCATCGGAAAGTGCATGTTCATGAGTGGGATCATTCTCATAATCATTGATCACTTGTCCATCTTTGATTTCAATGATACGATCCCCATAAATTTGTGCAAGATCACGTTCATGGGTCACCAAAACGACCAGCTTTTCTTTACTGATTTCTTTGATGATATTCATGATTTCTAGCGTATTTTTCGAATCTAAGTTCCCTGTTGGTTCATCAGCAATAATGACACGTGGATTTTTGACTAAAGCACGTGCGATGGCAACACGCTGCTGTTGACCACCGGAAAGTTGTGTGGATTTTTTCTTTCTAAAGGGGTACATATTCACCGCTTTGAGAATATAATTCACACGCGCTTCAATATCTTCAGGGCTTGTGATACCCGCCATCTTTAAAACTAAGGCGACATTATCATAAACCGAAAGGTGGGGGAGTAAGTTATAGTTTTGGAAAATATAACCAATCGATTCATTTCGAATCTTATCCCAAACCGCTGACTTATATCCTTCAATCACCTGTTCATCAAATTGAATCGTTCCCTGTTGAACAGAATCAAGACCACCAATGACGTTAAGTAATGTTGTTTTACCAGAACCTGATGCGCCTAATAAAACAACAAGGCCACGATCAGGAAACGAGATGGACATATCATTTAATACATGAATTTCATTCTTCTTATGACGAAAGAAATATTTGTGTAGACCACGTACTGTAATCATAATTAATCCTCCTTCGCCGTGACGATTGACTCAATAACGGTCTGTTTAAAGACACGCTTATTGAAACGCAAACCTAACCAAGCACCAAACAAGAGGAAAATGACAACTAAGAAGATATAATCGGTCACTTCCATATACTGAATGTTTTGGTAAATGGAAGGAATGTTACGACCTAATAATTGAAGGGAAACAAGCATGATCACTGCGGCAATCAAAGCAATCGTCATTTGTTCGATTACCACAAGTTTTGCAAGTGTTGATTGGTTAGTCCCAATCGATCTAAAAATGGCAAAATCTTTTTTCCTACTCTTCATGATGTTTTTAGAAACAGCATGAACGATGGAATACAGGAGTAAGCCCATCAAAATGAGAAGGACACCCGTAAATAAACCGATAATAAAGACCAGTGCACCAGAACTAGGATCAGGAATATTGGCTGGATAAATCGCACGATAGGTATCAAGATCAATGTTATTGACCGTTTTCACACCATTATTTCTACCTAACACAGAAAGTGAGACAACCGCGCGATTTTGAATCTTATAGGTATGTTCGTATGTCGTTAGTAAGTAGTCTCTGATTTCAACATAAAGGTCTTCAGATAAATAGCCACTCCATTCGAGTGTATCATCATACTCAACGGTCACATTTTCTAATTGAAGGAATATTTCTTCACTTTCATAGTTGGTTTGATCATAAAACCATCCTGATAACGTGACGAATTGTGGGGTTGCACTCGGTGCATCCCCAGGGATCACAATTTTTCTTCCTGTGACGGATGGATTATATTGAAGCCAATTTTGATTGCTTCCATCAATATATGTAAAACCACTATTGGCCATCTGAATCAAGTAATCACGATTATTGTTATTGATCGTATAGCGATCGACATTCGTATCATTTAAAAATTCTTCTGAGAAATAGATAATATTTCGTCGTGATTTATCAAGTCCAACAACCGTAAATGTACCGATAAAATCATCTTCTGCGGGATTTGAATACCATTGACTGGTTCCAATTTTCACTTCATCTCCGATTTCATAGGTGATCCAGTCATGTCCAATGACGATCTCATATTTACCGGTTGGTAAATCACCCTCGACATCACGAGGTTTCAACATTTTAGCTGTATCGGTTCCATTGACAGCATCATTTGCCCAATATTCAGTCCCATAATAATTTTCGGTATTAAACATATATAAGGGTGTTGAATTGTAAAAGGCTAGTCCATTTTCATAGACATACTCTACCGTATTTAAATTTTCAAAGTAAGAAAGATCAAGTTGTGTAAATGGCTCTCCATCTTTACGTTCAACAAGAACACGTGTTTCTGTCACATTCGGAAAACGCGACGATTGTCTATTTTCTGCTTCTCTTAATTGACTGATGCGATACGTGAAGACCAATGTGAATGCCATCATCACAATCGTTTGCATGAGGACAAGAAAAACAAGACGCTTTGGTGCAGAGAAGAGACTTCTTAATGTAAATCGAAGTAACGTGAAAGGAGACATACCCCGATGACCAGGAAGGACACCTTTTTCGATGATGTCTGCTTTTTTTAATGCTTTATCTTCAACAACTTCACCATCATGCATTTTGATCTTACGTGTTGCATATTCTTCAACTTGTTCAAAATCATGCGTCACAAAGATGACAAGTTTATCATGACTGATCTCGTGAAGCAGTTTTAATACCTGTGCTCCCGATGTGCTATCAAGGTTACCCGTAGGTTCATCTGCGACAATAATAGGGCAATCTTTTGCAAGGGCTCGGGCAATAACTGCACGTTGTTTTTGTCCACCTGATAATTTGGATGCCTTATGATTTTTATGGCTTAATAAACCCACTTTTTCAATCAATTCAAGGGCACGTTGTCTTCGCTGTTTCGCAGGATATCCTTGAACTTCAAGAGCGAGCAATACATTTTGATAGACGGTAAATGAATCGATGATATTATAGTTTTGAAAAACAAAACCGATGTTTGATCCACGATAGCGTTCCCAGTCAGCAATCGTAAAATGGGAGGTCTCTTCTCCATTGATATAGAGTTCTCCTTCTTCATAACCATCAAGACCACTGATCACATTCAGTAAGGTTGATTTACCAGAACCAGATTCCCCTGTAACAGCAACAAATTCACCAAGATTAAATTCAAGGTTAATGCGCTTCATCCCTACCGAGACGGTTTCCGCTGATTTATAAAATTTTGATACACTTTCAAGTTTGATCATGCTCATGATTGTTTCTCCTTTTGAAGGATATGGATAAGTTCCATAGGGTGCTGAATAATATAATGTGCCTGGTGTTTTCGAAGTAATGCTTCATCACGAAATCCCCAAGTAACACCCACAGATTTAACATTCGCGTTTTTTGCTGTGTCAATATCGACTTCTGAATCACCGACAAATATAGCCTCATCAGGTCCAATATGCAGCTGATTTAATGCTTTATACACCATATCTGGTGCTGGCTTAATCGGTATCCCTTTAACTTCACCGATTGAAACATCAAAAAGATTCATAAACACATCCTGGTTTAAACCTTTTACAAGATGTTCGAATTTATTGGATACGACACCCAATAAATACCCTTTTTCTTTTAATAGCTTTAAAAGATCGATGATGCCTTCATAAGGCTTCGTATAGATGTTACTGTGTGCATCATAATAGGCTTGATAAAGATGAAATAAATGATTTTTTTCATCAGATGAATACGTAGATGGAGAGACTCGTTCAATGAGAGTTCTTGCACCATTACCGACTGCTTGTTTGATATCATCTTTTGTTTTGAGCGAAAGTCCTTGTTGAGTCAGTGCATGATTGACAGCTACCCAAATATCATCTAATGTGTTGAGTACTGTTCCATCCATGTCAAATATGACCGCTTTTATCATCTGCAAATCTCCTTATGTTGTTCTTACTCTAGCATATCATAGATAGGGTGCATCTCATCCTTTGGATGGTGCATGTCATCTATATTTTATGGGGTACTTTCACCATTTGCTTAGTTTGATGGGAAACTAAACCTAATTGCATGACCAAAATCACAGCAAGCGATAACCATTCATCGTGATCCTCTTCTGGGTATTCATCGATATGATGAGCGAGTAAATCGTAAAAACGATAATGTTCCCCCTTGAGAAGTGGAACGGTTTGTCTGTGATCAGGTGATGTGATGAGTTCACTTCGTAAACCTGATGACTGATAAATATCTATTTGAGGTTCATAAACCGTATCTGGTCGATCAAATCCATATTTAACATAGGACGATTTTGTACCAATAATCTCAAAGCGTGGTTTCGGATCACGGTCGAGAACTTGAGCACCTAGAAAACATGTTAATGTTTCATAATAAAGGACCATTTCAAAGTGATCATCTACTTCAGTCCCTTCACGATCATCAAACAAGGTGTTAAATACCAAATTGGGCAGACCAAATAGAGAGATGGCATGATGGACCAAATGAGGTGCTAAATCATAATAAACACCTGCCATATCGACATGATGATTACGCCAATTCGTGCTGATCTCTGGTTCATACCGATCAAAGCGTGAGGTAAATGAGACGACGTTTCCAAAATCCTTGGTTTTTAAGAGTTTACGAATGGTTAAAATATCACCATCATATTGACGGTTATGAAAAACACGCAACAGACGTCGTTGTTTTTTGGCTAAATCAAAAAGCTCTTTAGCCTTCGTGTAACTTTCAACAAATGGTTTTTCACACACCACATGCTTATGATGTAATAATGCTTCTTTTGTATAACTGTAATGGACATCATTGGAGGTTGCTAAAATCACGAGATCAATTTCAGGATCTTCAATGATTGTATGATAATCGGTAACAATTTCAATATCTGGATACTGTTCATGTAAGTCATGTTGATTCTTCTCATTGCGTGTCATCACATACTTGATTTGATAATTGGCATGATGGATCAGTGGGGGGAGATGAAATAATCGCCCTGACATTCCATAACCGACAATCGCACATACTATTTTTTGCATCGAGATCACCTTACCTTTAGTCCTATTATACAACGTATTTTCATCGAAAATAGAAAATAAGTCTTTACATTAAGGCTGGGATGTTGTAAGATAAATGCGCTGGGGATGTTCTGGATTCGTCACGGCATGGAGTCCAGTATAAGCATGTCATGGTTGCTCATGTAAAAAAGCCGAGGTTTAATAACCGGAAACACTTCTTTACAATACGCTGCCTAAGAAAAGGTGCGAGCCAACTCTGAATTTACTTACGGTTCTGATGCGGTCCAACTCTAGTAAGTTATCTTTATTGCAGATCCTAGCGCAATAAACGAACCCTATAGGATAGTGTGATATGCATTTGTTCATTTCGTAGATCACATGAACTCATAAATGAACTAAACATGTAGAAAGTGCTGCACAAAGTGTTTTGCACAGGGGTTCAAATCCCCTCATCTCCACCATTTTGATTATACCAAGGTGCTGTGTATTATACCTTGTCATACCCAAGCCTGCTGTCTTGTCATACCCAAGGCGCTGTGTAATGGAGATATTTTTGATTAAATCCAGCAATTTCAAAAAGAAAAAGATTCAGAGATTAGCTAGTAATTCTAGTGCTCTGAATCTTTTTTATCTTCTCACAGTCCAAATGAGTGGAGCATTTGATTGCTCGAAAAACCGAAGCAGACCTTAAAGAGAGGCTATTGGAACTTCAGGAAACCTTCACAAAGGTGCAATGAGTCAAACTGATAACACAATTCATGAGCAGTTATGTAAAAAATACAATAACTATAAAAGTAGAGAGTCATACACAGTTAGTTTATCAAAAAGGAGCTTGTTCTTAAATTCAAACCTCTTCTGATTATCACTCGAAAACTCTATTAGGTGATTACATTACTGTTCTTCAATCTTAATGTTTTTTTTACTGAATAGTTCTAATAATGTAAAATACCCTTTTGCTTGATTAGAAAACTTAAAAATTCTTTTGTCATTATAGACATTGTACAGAATCAAACCTCGAGAATAATATTTTTTTTTTACTTTAGTTATGTCAGAAAAATAATAGCATTTAGTTTTCCCTACTATTGGCGTATATATAATTAGACCACCAGTGATCTTTATCTTCTGCCTAAAAGATTGCAAACAACCACATGACATACCTATTACAACCAAACATAAAACCACGTTTGTTCCTACACTTACACTATCAAATAAGTTTAATAATAGAATTGATATCATTAAAAAGAATGTCATCAACATGAATAATATGCTAAAACTCTTTGAAGCTTGGATAGTGAAGTTTTCGCTATTTAGTTTATTACTACTCTCTCTAGCTTGTTTTTGCGTGTGTGCAAACACAATAGGTAATAATAATGTTACAATAAATGGAATAATTGCAAAATAAATGTACTCCATAATTATCCTCCATTAGTCAATGAATATATAAGGAAAAGTTGAGAACGACGCCGATACTAAGTTTGAATAAACTTCAAGTCTAAAATATGGGGATGTTATATCTATCAATCCACTATGGGTTTATCCTTGACACCATAGACAATGTATTTATCACCTGACATATCACTATTAGCAAATGCTACAACATCTTTAAGAAATCCAGTTTTGTCTGAGTAAAAATTTATTTGTTCTTTGAAGTCAAGGCATTCGTTTTCACTATTTTGTGAAACTAACCAACTGTAATCAATCTTAGTCATAGACCTCTCCTGTTAATCCTTATATACCTATAATAGCAAAAAGTAAGTTAAATACATACATCTAATCAAAAAACTGTAATTACGACAAAATACCATAATATATAAATGTACAGTTAACTTTGCAAAAACTATTGACACAGTATTTTGTTGGTGATATACTATAATTGCAAAGCTAACTTTGCATAGAGGTGTTTATTATGAAAAATAAAATAGCTGAATTGCGGAAAGAAAAAAAGATATCTCAAACTGAACTGGCAGATGCGGTTTTTGTTACCAGACAAACAATCACATCGATTGAAATTGATAAGTATACAGCGAGTTTGGAATTAGCGTATAAGATAGCTAAGTACTTCGGAAAAACTATTGAAGATATATTTGATTTTTCAGAACTGGAGGATAATACAAATGAATAATCATAAAAAAGAGTTAAACTTTAAAAAGGGTGTTATCGCTCAGCTAGTTTTGAGTTCTATCTACTTAGTATTGGGGATTGTTCTTTTCATTCTATATTTGATAAAGATAGATGGTTTGGGTAGCGATTCATTAGGTTGGACAATGTCATTACTCATAGTTGGATTAATCGCTTTCATTATAAGTCTTATTACGCTTAAAAACAAAAGCGTTTTAAGAAAAAGAACGATCAAACATTATGATGAAACCAGAAGAGATATTCAATTGAAATCATCAAGTTACTCATACTATTTCGTTATGTTCTTTCTTTTCTTAATTACTGTTTTAATAGGACAAAGAAATAGTGAGTTCGCTGCAATGCTTCTTTTAGTTATTCTATTAACACTAGTAGTGAACTTATTTATCAAATATGCACTAACAAGAATTTATACGAAAGGGGGAAACAGTGATGAAACGAGCGAGTAAAGCAAATGTATTAGCAATTTTTGCAATTATAGCAGTGTTCGTATTTTTCGGTATTAAAGAAGGTAGTAACATCTTATCTGCGATACAACCAATATTGAATTTACCAAGTATTGCATTTTCTGGATTTATTGCATTCTTTGTTGCAGGTTTAATCATGAGAGCATTAGATCAGTTCTTAGGAATTTGGTTTGGTGTAAAAGGTGGAGCAGTATTGTATGCAATATGTTTCTCTCTCATCGAATTCGTGATATTTTAAAGATGAACAAGTAAAAACTTACATTTAAAGGAGAGCACATTCAGATGGACACAAAATACAAACAAGCGATAACAAAATCACTAGAAACTAACGACTATAATGTGATAAGTAATATTCTTAATGAGATTGATGGATTTGACCAGGACAGTAAATTGAAGATTTTATCCAATATCTACATAGATACTAATGATCACCACCTACGAAGTTTAATTATTTCAAAAATCAGTCCTAATCAAGAAATCATATACGACTTTGTCATGCACTGTTATGACAATAATAGCACATTTCAAATAAGATCTTTTTTAGATTATATGCCAATAGATTATTCTTTTTGGTTTTCAAAATATATAGATCATCTGGTGAAGTATGACAAAAAAAACACATTTATCGAGAATATCATAAATGAGTTGTTTGCGAGAATTGAAGATATTAAAGATAAAGGGGCTCAACTGGATTACCCTGAAGCTTTACTTGTATGCTATAAATTATTGTATGAAATAACAATCCATCCAATAAAAACTATCAAATACATAAATCAATTAGATTTATTGCATCAATTTAAAGAGGATGATTTAGAACCCATTTTGAAGAACCTCATCTATAATATTCCATACGCTTGCATTGATGTAGTTGACAAACTTGAAAATACTCGTTTTAAGGACTTATTATTGCGCAAAATTTCTTTGTTTTATGATAATCTAAATGTTCGTAAGCAACTAAAAGATACATACGAATCATCAGTTCGAAAATCACGCTACTTAATCATGGATGTAGAAAGAAATGAGAGATTAACGTCTGATGCTTATAAAAGTTCTATGTTTTTCAATCTTATTGGCAATCAACATTCTGTTTTGTTTGGAAATCAGTCAATATTTTTGGATTATAGTAAAGAGAAAAAGATTATAAACTTTAACAAAATTGAATTTAAACTTGATATTCCTTTTGATTATTTAACAAATCCGTTAGAGTACGAGGCAAAAAGACATTATATCAAGCAAATGAAGCCAGGAGACAAACTACCATGAAAAACATAATAACTGATTACGTAGAAACGTTAAAAGAGGAAGTTGAGTTGGAGAATCTTATTTTAAACATCATTGCTTTGGAAGGACATCGGGACATTATACCACCGCAAAAAGGAACTCGACAATATGGTTCTGATATATCTTCTGTTAAAAATAACGAGAAATTCTACTTTGTTATCAAAAGAGGGAATTTTGATAGGAATAACTGGGATAATAGTACAACATCGATAAGACAAACTATTAATCAATTAGTTGATGTACATATATCCGATGCTATCAAAAAAAGATATTCAACAATAAATATAGTCGTTTGCTACAATGGGATCTTCAAACAGGAAGTTGAGTTCGAATGGAATGGTTTTCAACAAAAAACTGAAAAAGATCACAAAGTGAATATAATTAAGTGGTCGAACAATGAAATCGCAGATTTAATGATCAGACACTTAACAGAGACAGATTTTTTAAATTCCGATCTAAGAAGTGATGTTAGAAAAACCTTATACTTTTTAGATGAGGTCGATTTTGATTTATTTC